>ENA-OZAF01000048-OZAF01000048.1-human-gut-metagenome-genome-assembly--contig:-NODE-48-length-64950-cov-7.089529_pt1 | contig 64950 bp, 54 predicted proteins | sample MGYA00244207_ERZ653498 | MGnify/ENA primary metagenome ERZ653498 (study PRJEB26926, sample SAMN06165156) | human gut metagenome | biome: ENVO:00009003; feature: ENVO:2100002; material: ENVO:00002003... | reverse complement strand
GAAGAGGCAAGACGGAAAGCCGAGGAAGAAGCAAGACGTAAGGCTGAAGAGGAAGCAAGACGGAAAGCGGAAGAAGAAGCGAGACGGAAAGCTGAAGAGGAAGCACTGAAATATAAGCAGCTTGCCGAAGAGGCAGCCCGGAAAGCAGCTGAAGCTGAGAAAGCGCTTGAGGCAGCTAAGACCGGTTCTGCAGGTGCAAATAATGCCAGTGATGATTTTGCATTACCTGTTGGGGCAGAACAGTTTTTGGGTAAATATCTTTCTGTTGGTGCGATTAGTGACCAGATAGTACGTACTATGAAATATATTAGCGAGAATCCATCAGAGCCTAGAAATGTTGTAATCCTTGGACAGTATGGATTTGGAACTACAGCGATTGCAGAGGATTTTGCAAGAAGCTTTTATGCAATGGGTATCTGTAAGACAAAGACGATTGCCAAAATTAAAGCGGGCGCCTTAAACAGAGCTAATATTAGTGATGCGATTGCTAAATTGCAGGGCGGTTGTCTTGTGGTAGAAAATGCGGGAGTCATTTCTCCGGAAAAATTGGATGAGATTTACCAGATTGTAAGCAATCCAAGTAATGATGTGGTTGTTATTATGACCGGACAAATCCAGACATTGTCTAAGCTTTTTAAAGATAATGTTGTGATTTCATCCCAGTTTAAGCATTTAATCCAGGTACACAGAATTACAGATATGGATGTATTTTCTATAGCAAAGAACCATGCAGTACAGCAGGGATATCCGTGCGAGCCTGGTGCTGAGAACAATCTCCGCAGAAGAATGCAGGAGGTAGAGAGCGGTAATCTTGACAGAGTTTTGAAAATTGTAGATAATGCAGTCTCAAAGGCACACAATCGTGAGATGACCTCAGGAGAGCAGGAGCACCATCTGGTATCCTCTGATTTTGAGTAAATTTTAATAGATGCAGATGTAAAGAGAGGGAAAGTAGATGTTTATTTTCGACAATCCCTCTCTTAATTTTATGTAAAAAAATGAATTTTTGTACATGTCAAAAGGAAAAAGACACATAAACTGCATGGAATATTAAAAATATTAAGGTAAAATGTAGAAAATACAAAAAAAGTATTTGTTTTTTTCTCATTTTTTGATACTATATAGTTGATTCAGTTTGAGATTTAACTTTAGATGATATAGATTAACGGAGGACAAAGCATTATGTTTGATATGGATATTGGAATTGACCTTGGAACAGCCAATGTTTTAGTATATGTAAAGGGTAAAGGAATTGTTATTAACCAGCCATCGGTGGTAGCATTTGAGAAAAAGACAAAAAAGCTTATAGCAATTGGAAATAAAGCAAAGCTGATGATGGGAAAGGAGCCGGCTAATATCGAAATAATCCGGCCGCTGAAACAAGGGGTAATTTCTGATTATACCGTTACGGAGAGAATGCTGAAGGCCTTTATTGAAACAGCAATGCAGAAGAAAAGAATGCTGAGCAGACCGCGAATCTGTGTATGTGTTCCCAGTGGCGTAACGGAGTTGGAGAAGCGCGGTGTGGAGGATGCGGTATACAGAGCAGGTGCGAAGCATGTAGATATTATGGAAGAGCCAATTGCAGCAGCAATTGGAAGCGATATTGATATATCCCTTCCGAGAGGAAATATGATTGTGGATATAGGCGGGGGGACAACAGATGTTGCGGTAATCTCCCTTGGCGGTATTGTGGAGAGTAATTCCCTGAAGCTGGCAGGTGACGACTATAATGAAGCAATGATTAAATATATCCGCCGCACTTATAATTTGTTGATTGGAGAACCTACAGCAGAGAAGATTAAGATAGCAATTGGTACTGTATATCCAAGAGAAGAGCCGGTGACAATGGAAGTGAAGGGAAGAGATTTGGTGACTGGTTTTCCAGCCAGAATTATTGTGTCCTCTGAGGAAACCATTGAAGCCTTTGCGGAGGTGACAGCCCAGATTCTGGATACCATTCACAACGTGCTGGAGATTTCACCGCCGGAGCTGATTGCCGACATTGCAGAGCATGGGATTGTGTTAAGCGGTGGAGGAAGCATGATTTATGGATTAGATAAGCTGGTGGAGGAAAGCACGGGCATCCGTGCCTATGTAGCGCCAACTGCACTGGAGGCGGTGGTTGTTGGAGCTGGCAAATCTGTAAATTTTGTGAATAAATAGTTAATAGTATGAAATGAAAAGCGCCGATTGGAATCATATTACATGGTGAGTTGGCGCTTTCTTTATGTTGCCATGCATGTGAGAAAAAAGGTTTGGTGGACATTTTTTTGAGTTGCCAGGCATAGGAGAAAAAGGTTCGGCGAACCTTTTTTAAGTATAGACGGAGCCGGCAGAGAGGAGGAAATGGTATGGGATTTTTACCTGTGACCCGGCAGGAAATGCTGGATTTAGGATGGGACAGACCGGATTTTGTATATGTAATAGGGGATGCATATGTGGACCATTCTTCGTTTGGACATGCTATTATCAGCCGTATTTTGGAAGCCAATGGATATCGGGTTGCCATTATATCCCAGCCCGACTGGAAAGAGGCTTCCAGTATTACGATTTTTGGAAAACCCCGGCTTGGTTTCATTGTGACTGCAGGGAATATGGATTCTATGGTAAATCACTATACCGTGTCAAAAAAGAGAAGAAAAGAGGACGCATATACACCCGGCGGCAGGAGTGGAAAGAGACCGGATTATGCAACCATTGTCTATTGCAATCTGATAAAAAGAACTTATAAGGAGTGTCCCGTTATTATTGGAGGAATTGAGGCAAGCTTAAGGCGGCTGGCGCATTATGACTACTGGTCCGATAAATTAAAACGCTCTATTCTGCTGGACTCTGGTGCAGATTTACTGATTTATGGCATGGGAGAGCATGCGATTGTGGAGATGGCAGATGCGTTAAACAGCGGTCTTTCCATAGAAGATGTTACATTTATACCGGGAACCGTTTATAAGACCAGGGATATTGAATCTGTCTATGACGGAATTATGCTGCCGGATTTTGCCTCCATGCAAAAGGATAAATTGGAATATGCAAAAAGCTTTGCTGTCCAGTACCGCAATACAGATTCCTTTCAGGCAAAACCATTGATTGAGCAATATGGGGAAAAGCGCTACATTGTACAAAATCCGCCCTCCAGACCGCTGACCACCCAGGAAATGGATGATGTTTACGAGCTTCCGTATATGCGAAGCTATCATCCATCATATGAGGCAGAGGGGGGAGTTCCGGCTCTTTCGGAGATTAAATTTTCCCTTACCAGCAACCGGGGCTGTTTCGGAGGCTGCAGTTTTTGCGCCCTTACCTTTCATCAGGGAAGGATTGTTCAGTGCCGGAGTCATGAATCGCTGCTTCGGGAAGCGGAGCTCATGACAAGGGATAAGGATTTTAAAGGCTATATTCATGATGTGGGTGGACCTACCGCTAATTTCCGGGCACCGGCATGTAAAAAGCAGATGACCAGGGGCGTGTGTTCCAATAAACAGTGCCTGTTTCCACAGCCTTGTAAAAATCTGGTGGCAGACCATTCGGATTACATCGCATTGCTTCGGAAGCTTCGTCAGATTCCAGGAGTGAAAAAGGTATTTATACGCTCCGGTATCCGGTTTGATTATGTGATGGCGGATTCCAGGGATGATTTTTTGAAGGAGCTTTGCCAGTATCATATCAGCGGACAGCTTCGTGTTGCACCGGAGCATGTGGCGGATGCGGTTTTGGACAAAATGGGAAAACCCCGGAATGCTGTTTACACCCGGTTTGTTGAAAAGTTTGACAAAATGAATGAAAAACTGGGAAAGGAGCAGTATTTAGTGCCATATCTGATGTCCTCCCATCCGGGCTCCGGGCTGAGAGAAGCGGTTACGCTGGCAGAGTATATCAGAGATTTGGGGTATATGCCGGAGCAGGTACAGGATTTTTACCCGACTCCGTCTACCATGTCTACCTGCATGTATTATACCGGGGTAGACCCCGGAACCATGGAGCCGGTGTATGTACCCCGGTCACCCCATGAAAAGGCGATGCAGAGGGCATTGATTCAGTACCGCAGACCGGAAAATTATGATTTGGTTAAGGAAGCACTGATAAAGACAGGGCACCAGAATCTGATAGGATTTGATAAAAAATGCCTGATACCGCCAAGAAAAATGAAACCAGTTACAGAAACGAAAAAGCAATATGGCAGGAAAAAGGATAAAAAAAATAAATATTATAAGAAAAAATAGTAATAATTTTCAATTTGTGCAAATGGATAATTAGTTGCAACTTTAAAAAATATATGCTATCATGTTAGCAGATTGCGTGATGAGTGAAACATTGGTATACCACCATTCTTTATGCTGTTTCATGTCTGTCCGCAAAAATTATAAACGGAGGATGTTTCATTATGTCAAAAAAAGTTGTTTTAGCTGGCGCTTGCCGTACAGCAATCGGAACTATGGGCGGAGGATTAAGCACAACTCCAGCTCCGGTATTGGGTTCTATCGTTATCAAAGAAGCTTTAAACAGAGCTGGTGTTCCTGCTGACCAGGTAGACCACGTATATATGGGTTGTGTAATCCAGGCAGGTCTTGGCCAGAACGTAGCACGTCAGGCTTCTATCAAGGCTGGTTTACCAATCGAGACTCCTGCAGTTACCGTTAACGTTGTTTGTGGCTCAGGTCTGAACTGTGTTAATATGGCAGCACAGATGATTCAGGCAGGCGATGCAGATATCGTTGTAGCAGGTGGTATGGAGAACATGTCTATGGCTCCTTATGCATTAAAGCAGGCTCGTTTCGGATATAGAATGGGTAACAATACTATGGTGGATACCATGGTAAATGATGCATTATGGGATGCATTCAATGATTATCATATGGGTATCACAGCAGAGAATGTATGTGAGAAGTATGGTATTACAAGAGAAGAATTAGATGCATTTGCAGCAAAGTCTCAGCAGAAGGCAGCAGCAGCAGTTGAGTCTGGTGCATTTAAGGATGAGATTGTTCCTGTAGAGGTTCAGCAGAAGAAGCAGACTGTTATTATTGACACAGATGAGGGTCCTCGTCCTGGTACAACAGCTGAGAGCATTGCTAAGCTTCGTCCTGCATTTAAGAAGGATGGTATTGTTACAGCAGCAAACTCTTCCGGTATCAATGACGGTGCAGCAGCAATCGTTGTTATGAGCGAGGAGAAGGCTAAGGAGTTAGGTGTTAAGCCTATGGCTACATTTGTTGCCGGAGCATTAGGCGGTGTTGACCCATCTATCATGGGTGTTGGTCCTGTAGCTGCTACGAAGAAGGTTATGGCTAAGACAGGTTATAAGATTGAAGATTTCGATATTATCGAGGCAAACGAGGCATTTGCAGCACAGTCAATCGCAGTTCAGAGAGACCTTGGATTTACTGATGAGCAGTTGAATCCAAATGGCGGTGCAATTGCACTTGGACATCCTGTTGGAGCTTCCGGATGCCGTATCCTTGTTACTCTGTTACATGAGATGGAGAAGAAGGACGCTAAGAAGGGTCTTGCTACTCTTTGTATCGGTGGTGGTATGGGCTGTTCTACTATCGTTGAGAGAGACTAGTGCAGAGTGATTTTATAATAAGGAGAGTAGGATATGGAGTTTATCACATATGAGCAGGACGGATTTGTTGGAGTTATCACCATTAACCGTCCAAAGGCGTTAAATGCTTTAAACAGTCAGGTGTTGGATGAGTTAGATGCGGCGTTGGATGCAGTTGATTTAGATACAACAAGAGCATTGATTTTGACAGGCGCAGGGGACAAGTCCTTTGTTGCCGGTGCGGATATCGGAGAGATGTCTACCCTTACCAAAGCGGAAGGGGAAGCCTTCGGCAAGAAGGGAAATGATGTATTCCGTAAGTTAGAGACATTTCCACTTCCGGTTATTGCAGCCGTTAACGGATTTGCATTAGGCGGCGGATGTGAGATTTCCATGAGCTGTGATATCAGAATCTGTTCTGAAAATGCAGTATTTGGCCAGCCGGAGGTTGGTCTTGGTATTACACCTGGATTTGGTGGAACCCAGAGACTGGCACGTCTTGTAGGCGCTGGTATGGCAAAGCAGATGATTTATACAGCCCGCAATATTAAGGCGGACGAAGCATACCGTATTGGTCTTGTCAATGCAGTATATCCATTAGAAGAGTTAATGCCGGCGGCAAAGAAGATGGCGGCAGGCATTGCAGCACAGGCTCCTATTGCTGTCCGCAACTGCAAGAAGGCAATTAACGAAGGCTTGCAGGTTGATATGGACCAGGCAATCGTAATCGAAGAGAAATTATTCGGCGACTGCTTTGAGACGGAAGACCAGAAGGCGGGAATGGGCAATTTCTTAGAGAAGGATAAGGAAAAGAAATTAAAGGTTGTACCGTTCCAGAATAAGTAATCATGAATAAGGTTTTATCACATTTAGGGTGGTCATTTGACCATCCTATATGTGTGAAATAAGGATAGCAGTTTGAACGAAACGTAAATGAATTCAAACGGTATATTCAAAAATAATATTTTAGGAGGATATGAAAATGAAAGTTGGCGTTATTGGTGCAGGAACCATGGGTCAGGGTATTGCTAAGGCATTCGCTCAGGTTGAAGGATATGAAGTAGCACTTTGTGACATCAAGCAGGAGTGGGCTGAAGGCGGCAAGGACAAGATTGCAAAGGGTTATGCAAGACTTGTGGAAAAAGGAAAAATGACACAGGAGAAGGTAGATGGAATCCTTAACAGTATTACTCCTGGTCTTAAGGAAGACCTTTGTGCAGATTGTGATTTGATTGTTGAGGCAGCATTCGAGGATATGAATGTTAAGAAGACAACATTTGCTGAGTTAGATAAGATTGCTAAGCCAGAGTGTATTTTTGCTTCCAATACATCAAGCCTTTCTATTACCGAGATTGGTAACGGTCTTACACGTCCTATGATTGGTATGCATTTCTTTAATCCGGCAGACCGTATGAAATTAGTAGAGGTAATTGCTGGTGTGAATACACCGGACGAGACAGTTTCAGAGATTGTTAAGATTTCCGAAGAGATTGGCAAGACACCTGTACAGGTAAATGAAGCTGCTGGTTTCGTTGTTAACCGTATCTTAATTCCTATGATTAATGAAGCAGCATTCATCAAGATGGAGGGTGTTTCTGATATCGCTGGTATTGATTCTGCTATGAAGCTTGGTGCAAATCATCCAATGGGACCGCTTGAGTTAGGTGATTTTGTTGGATTGGATATTTGTCTTGCAATCATGGATGTTCTTTACAATGAGACTGGAGACAGCAAATACCGTGCTTGTCCATTGCTTCGTAAGATGGTTCGTGGTGGCAATCTTGGTGTTAAGAGCGGCAAGGGATTCTATATTTACAATGCTGACCGCACAAAGACACCAATCGATGCTCAGTAAATAAAAAAGACACTAAATTCGCAACTGCATTGCTCATTAGTGTTCATTGGGAAACACTAAATTTGCAACAGCGTTGCTCATTAAGTGTTCAATATAGGAGGAAATTAAAAATGGATTTCACTTTAAGTAAGAAACATGAAATGGCGCAGACTCTTTTTAAAGAATTTGCTGAAAATGAAGTAAAGCCACTTGCCCAGGAAATCGATGAACAGCACAGATTTCCGAGAGAGACAGTAGAGAAGATGGCAAAGGCAGGCTTTTTGGGAATTCCTGTACCAAAGGAGTTTGGTGGACAGGGCTGTGACCCTTTGACATATGTTATGTGTGTGGAGGAGTTATCTAAGGTTTGCGGTACGACAGGAGTTATCGTATCTGCACATACCTCTCTTTGTGTAGACCCAATCCAGACATATGGTACACCGGAGCAGAAGGCAAAATATATTCCGGATTTAGCTTCCGGTAAGAAGTTAGGTGCTTTTGGTCTGACAGAGCCAGGTGCCGGTACTGATGCACAGGGACAGCAGACAAAGGCTGTATTAGACGGTGACGAGTGGGTATTAAATGGCTCTAAGTGCTTTATTACCAATGGTAAAGAGGCTGATGTTTATATCGTAATCGCTGTAACAGGCAAGGTTGAAAAGCGCGGACGTATGCAGAAGGAGATTTCTGCATTTATCGTGGAGAAGGGTACACCAGGATTTACCTTCGGTACGAAGGAGAATAAGATGGGTATCTGCGGTTCTTCTACATACGAGTTAATCTTTACAGACTGCCGTATTCCTAAGGAGAACTTATTAGGCGCTAAGGGTAAGGGATTTGGTATCGCCATGCATACATTGGATGGTGGACGTATCGGTATTGCTGCCCAGGCTCTTGGTATTGCAGAGGGTGCTTTGGAGACAACCATCAACTATGTAAAGGAAAGAAAGCAGTTCGGACGTTCCATTGCCCAGTTCCAGAATACACAGTTCCAGTTAGCAGATATGGCTACAAAGGTAGAGGCTGCCAAGTTATTAGTATATAAGGCTGCCATGAAGAAGGGTGAGTACCAGAATGGTGCAAAGGTTTCTTATTCTGTAGAGGCTGCTATGGCTAAGTTATATGCTGCAGAGGTTGCTATGGAAGTGACAACCAAGGCAGTTCAGTTACACGGTGGATATGGTTACATTAAAGAGTACGACGTTGAGCGTATGATGCGTGATGCTAAAATCACAGAGATTTACGAAGGAACTTCAGAAGTTCAGCGTATGGTTATCTCTGCAAACATTTTAAAATAGGAGGTAATTAACGTGAAGATTGTTGTTTGTGTAAAACAGGTACCTGATACAAAGGGTGGAGTAAAGTTTAATCCGGATGGAACATTGGATAGAGGTGCAATGCTTACAATCATGAACCCAGATGACAAGGCTGGTCTTGAGGCTGCACTTACAATCAAAGACCAGTATGATGATGTAGAAGTTACAGTGGTTACCATGGGTCTTCCTAAGGCTGAGGAGGTTCTCCGTGAGGCTATGGCTATGGGCGCTGACAAAGGTATTCTTGTTACCGACAGAGTATTAGGTGGTGCGGATACCTGGGCTACTTCTACTACCCTTGCCGGTGCATTGAGAAATATTGATTACGATTTGATTATTACAGGACGTCAGGCTATTGATGGTGATACTGCACAGGTTGGACCACAGATTGCCGAGCATTTAGGACTTCCGGTTATCTCTTATGCACAGGATATCAAAATTGATGGAGACAGTGTAGTTGTTAAACGTCAGTATGATGATGGTTATCATATGGTTAAGGTGCAGATGCCTTGTTTAATCACAGCATTAGCTGAGTTAAATGAGCCACGTTACATGACACCAGGTGGAATTTTCGATGCATATGATGCAGAGATTACAACCTGGGGAAGAGCAGACCTTAAGGATGTTGACGATTCAAACTTAGGTTTAAATGGTTCCCCAACAAAGATTGCGAAGGCTTCCGATAAGGTTCGCAAGGGTGCTGGTGAGAAGGTTGTTCCGGATTCTCCAGAAGATGCAGCTAAGTTAATCGTTGACAAGTTATTGTCAAAGCACATTATCTAATAAAGAGGTGAATGAAATGGGTGCAATGAGCGCAGAACAATTAGAGCAGTACAAAGGCGTATTTGTCTTTGCACAGCAGGTAGATAATAAGTTAAGCAGCATTTCCTTTGAGTTAATCGGAGAGGGAAAGAGACTTGCTGAGAAATTAAATGAAAAGGTGACAGCAGTATTAGTAGGTTCTGATGTTGCAGGTCTTGTTGATGAGTTGGCAGAGTATGGTGCTGACAGAGTGATTGTAGTAGATGACCCTGAATTAAAGGATTACAGAACAGAGCCATATGCACATGCACTTGCCTGTGTAATCAATGAGTATAAGCCGGAAATTATGTTAGTTGGTGCTACAGCAATCGGCCGTGATTTAGGTCCTACTGTATCTGCAAGAGTAGCAACTGGTCTTACCGCTGACTGTACATTGCTTGAGATTGGTGATTTCCCAATCAATCCAATCCCTGGCAGAGAGCAGAAGCATAACCAGTTATTAATGACCCGTCCGGCATTTGGCGGTAACACAATCGCTACCATTGCATGTCCGGATAACCGTCCACAGATGGCAACGGTTCGTCCTGGTGTTATGCAGAAGCTTGAGAAGCAGGCTGGCGCTAAGGCGGAAGTAATCAATTACAATCCTGGATTTACTCCAAATAAGAAATATGTAGAGATTCTTGAAGTAGTTAAGGCTGTTTCAGATGTTAAGGATATCATGGATGCTAAGATTTTGGTATCCGGCGGTCGTGGAGTTGGAAGCAAAGAGAACTTTAAGCTTCTTGAGGATTTGGCAGAGGTGCTTGGCGGAACTGTCAGCTGTTCCCGTGCCGTAACTGATTCCGGCTGGTTACCAAAGGAGCTGCAGGTTGGACAGACCGGTAAGACCGTTCGTCCACAGGTATACTTTGCAATCGGCATTTCCGGTGCAATCCAGCACGTAGCCGGTATGGAAGAGTCTGACCTTATCATTGCAATCAACAAGGATGAGGATGCTCCAATCTTTGATGTGGCAGATTATGGTATTGTCGGTGATTTGAACAAGATTGTTCCACAGCTTACCGCAGCAATTAAGGCACAGGTGGCAAGTAAGTAATTAAATGTTATACTATGCCTTGGCAAAATGAAGCTATGTCCAAGTGGATACAAAGTGAAAACCCAGAGGTGGCGTCCTCTGGGTTTTCTTTAACATTGCCAGGCATATGAAAAAATGGTTCGGTGATTGGGAGGGGATATAAATGACACTGCCAGCATTATTGGGAATAATAATAATCTATGTTCTGATAAGCAGGGAAAGCAGGAACAAAGCGATAAAATGTAAAATCCGCTATGACCGTAAAACCAGTAAAATGGTATTTTGGACTGCGGTGATTTTGACGATAATAGTTGTTACCTCCTGTGTGCCTGTCCTGTTTGACCTTGTGGATGGCTGGGATGCCGAAACTGCAGTATTTGTCATGCTGTGTGGATGTGCAGGGATTCCGGCTGCAGTTGTTACCTGGCTTCTTTTTGCAGACAGCAGGCTTTATTTGAAACGGCTGCATAGCTATGGATATGTGGTTCCGGAAACCAGAAAACAAACGGGTGACAGGCTGGATTTGTTAGAGCGGGAGAGGGGATACACTGCTAATTTAGATGGGATAAGCAGGGAAAACGTGGCGTTGTCTGTCATTTGCCTTTTCGTGGCGGCAGGCACAGCGGTCAATGTTGGAATATTTTTTATACATAATATAGCTGTCCATAAAATGTACCTGCTTTTGATGGTGGTGCCAATTGGCTTGTGGCTTGGCGGAGCAGGATATTATTGGTGGCAGAGGAGAAGGAAGCGGTTCCGGGATGACGTGGAATTAGAGGATGGACGCAGGGTAAGAACCCATTTGATACCGGGAATGGTGGAGCTTTTAATCTGTCTCGGCTTTACCGTATTCTGGATAGTCTGCCTGCAGGAGATTGCAGAGTATATGGCATAGATTACTGCCATCCGTTTTCTGCAGGGTGTTGACTATGTGAAGGAAAATGGTTAATATAATACATAACTATAAAAAGGGAAAAGGAGAATCTATATGGATAAGTTTTTTAAGATTTCGGAACGTGGTTCCAGTGTAAAGATGGAAATCATAGGTGGTCTGACTACATTTTTTGCAATGGCTTACATTGTGTTTGTCAATCCAAACCAGGTTGCCGGTGAGGGCGCAAATGGATGGCTTGCAGGTGCGGCGGCAGAAGCGGGAATTGATGTGTCGGCACAGCTTGGACAGATTTGGAACTCTGTATTTATTGCCTCCATACTGGCTGCGGTTGTGGGTACGCTGTTAATGGCATTTCTTGCTGATATGCCTTTTGCCCAGGCATGTGGTATGGGATTAAATGCATTTTTCTGTACCAGCTTTGTGGCGGCGTCTGTATTCGGCGGGGTAGATGTAATTGAGGGTTATCACGCAGGTATGGTAATTATTTTCGTATCCGGTCTTGTATTTCTTGTATTATCTGTCACCGGAGCAAGAGAATATATTGCCAAAGCCATGCCTGAGTGCTTAAAGAAGGCAATTCCGGCAGGGATTGGTTTGTTTATTGCCATGATTGGTCTGAAAAATGCAGGTCTTATTCAGGCAAACCAGTATACCTTTGTACAGTTTGTGGATATTCATGGTGGTGAGTGGGCAACCGTTGCTCCGGCTATTGTCGCATTTATCGGTCTGCTGATTATTGCAGTTTTAGAGAAATACAAGGTTAAAGGAAGCGTTATTATTTCAATTTTAGCCTCCACTGTATTGTATTATTTGTTTATGATGGAGGTTCCAAGCTTTGATTTAAGTGCAATCGGACAAACCTTTAAGGATTTTGGCGAGATTGGTATTGTTGGACTGTTTGACGGAAAGGCATGGAGTGACGCCTTTGTGGGAGCACCGGTTGGAGGTGTGTTTAATGCAGTGATGTTAATTATTACCTTCTGTCTTGTGGACATGTTTGATACCATTGGAACCCTGTACGGAACTGCGTCCCAGGCGGGTATGCTGGATGAAAATGGTGACCCGGTTAACGTCAATAAGTCAATGCTTTGTGACTCCATTGCAACGGTAGCAGGTGCGGCGCTTGGTACTTCTACCTGTACCACCTTTGTAGAGTCCTCCTCCGGTGTGGCTGCCGGTGCAAGAACCGGACTTGCCAGTGTTGTAACCGCAATCTGTTTTGCACTCTGCCTGTTCTTAAGTCCCCTTGCCAGCATCATCCCAAGTGCGGCAACAGCTCCGGCATTAATTTATGTTGGTGTATTGATGATGAAGAGCTTTGCACAGGTTGATATGGATGACATTACCTCTGCGGTTCCGGCATTTTTGGCGCTTATTATGATGCCTCTTACCTATTCCATTGCAAATGGTATTGGTATTGGAGCCATAGCATATGTGATTATTTCATTATTTACCGGAAAGTATCAGAAGAAGGATGTTGTGATTACGATTATTGCAGCATTGTTTATATTGAAATTTATATTTGTTACGATGTAGATTTTATCCTGTAAAATATGGGGCTGTTGTACAAGAGGTTATCTGTGCACAGCTCCTTTTTTGATGGATTTATCATACTATAATATTCTGGTAAAAAAACAATTCTGTATTGAATCAGAGCTTTTCATAAAAATTGTGCTGAACGCATAGGTTATTGTAATAAAAATAGAAGATTAAGTGTTATGGAAATATATGTGGTAAAACCAGGAGATACACTCCAGAGCATTGCAGCACAGTATGATGTAACTGTTGCCCGGCTGGCGTATGATAATGAAATTGCAGGAGAAGAGCTGGTGGTTGGGCAGACGCTTATTATACTGCGGCCGGAGCTTGTCTATACCATTCAGAATGGAGATACCCTGCAGAGTATCGCAGAACAATTTCAGACCACAGTTTTACAGCTGGTGAGAAATAATTCGTATTTATTAAATGAAGATTTTCTGCTGCCTGGCAGACAGATTGTTATAGCGTATCAAGATACAGAGAACCTGGATATAGAGATTTTTGGGTATGCCTATGCCTTTATAATGGAAGCGGTATTGGAGGAATGCAGTCTCTATATCCAGGAGCTGCTTCCCTTTTCCTATGGCTATAATGAGGATGGCTCACTGATTCCAATGAATGATGAGAGGCTTTTGTCCATAGCAGAGCGCTTTGGAAACAGAAAGCGCATGGTAATCACGCCGTTAGACAGGTATGAACGGTTTAATAACCAGCTGGTGGTGAGACTTTTATCGGACGCTCAGATGCGGGATGTTTTGCTTGACAATATATTGCAGACCATGGGAGAGAAGGGGTATGAGGCACTGGATACTGATTTTGAATTTATTCCGGGGGAATACCGGGATTCCTATGTGGCATTTATTGCAGAGACAAGAAGGAGACTGAATGCCCAGGGATATCAGGTGAGTGTTGCAGTTCCTCCCAAGGTGTCAGATGACCAGCCGGGGCTTTTGTATGAGGGAATCGATTACCGGGCGATAGGGGAAGCGGCGGACAGCGTATTTCTGATGACCTATGAATGGGGCTATAAATACGGTCCGCCCATGGCAATTGCCCCAATCCCCAGCGTGCGGCGGGTACTGGATTATGCGGTCTCTGTAATTCCTCCGGAAAAAATAGACATGGGAATCCCAAATTACGCATATGACTGGCCGCTGCCCTATGAACAGGGAATCACGGAGGCGGAAACCATAGGGAATCTGCAGGCGGTAAGGCGGGCGGCATTTTACGGGGCGGAAATCCTGTATGATGAACAGTCCCAGGCACCGTATTTTTACTATACAAGGGAAGGCATTTCCCATGTGGTGTGGTTTGAGGATGTGCGGAGTATTCAGGCAAAGTACGATTTGATTGCAGAATACGGGTTCAAGGGGGCAGGATACTGGAACCTTATGCGGGAATTCCGGCAGAACTGGATGTATGTAAACCAGATTAATGGGGAATAATGGAGGTTATATCTCGTAAAATATATGAAAATCATCTATAATAGGGTTAAACATGGCATAGGGATATTTTTTTAGGAGAAGGGGAGAGAAGGTATGAATACACCGCAGACCGATGGAATGGAGGAAGAGCATCTGACAGAAGAGGCACATTTGACGCAAAAGGAGCATATTCAGGGCAAAAAAACCGGAAGGTTATGGTTTGCAGGCGGTATTGTTCTTGTCCTGGTTATCCTGCTGGTTGTTTTTCAAATGGTGATTGTACCCCGTATAGAGAAAAAGATAATAGAGCAGCAGATAGATGTCTACATGGAAGAGATTAAAAATGGATATCTGACAGAAATGGATTATGACATTCCGGTGGAGATTTACTCGGAAATGACTGCCGGCTGGAATCCGACGTTTCAGTCAATGGCGGATTATGTGCTGGGCGGAGAAGAGGCATTACAACAGGCATGGAAGGACATTATGAAATATATGGAGTATTCGGTAGACTCCATTGAAAAAGATGACAGCGGAAATTATATCATCAATATGACATTCACCAACCGAAACCTCGCCATGATTTTTTCGGAAACGGCAGAGGAGATAGAAGTTCAAAAGAAGGAATGGTTTTTGGATGCCCTGTCAGGAGATGTGAGGGAACGGTTTTGGAAATGCTTTCGGGAGAAACGGGATGCAATGGAGGAGACCGTTTCAAAAAGCATTTCGTTTCAGATTATAAAAGATGAAGAGGGAAACTGCTCGCTTGATACAGAGGACTTGGGTTTTGAGGTATTCGCAGCTATGGCAGGATTGGAGGATAAGTACACTGATATGCAGTGAAAGCCAGAAAAAGCAGGAATATTCAACAGAATATCCTGCTTTTACACGCTCAATATTTTTATTATGTGTTTAGGCTTAGTAAACCTTAGCCTCTTCCTCGCCATTCATTACCCGGAGAGCACCCTGGGCAAGGGCAAGCAGTTCGTCTTCACCCGGATATACAGTAAAGTCTGCAATGAAACCAAGCTTTGCCTTTAAAGCGTCAATGGTTTCTGCATTGTAAGCAATACCGCCTGTACAGATAATCTGGTCTACCTTGCCGTCAAGAACGGCAGCCATGGCTCCGGCATCCTTGGCAATCTGATAATGGAAAGCATCAATCAGGTTTGCAGCGTCCTGGTTGCCCTCTGCCTTCATCTTTACTAAATCACGCATGTCATTGGTTCCCATATAGCCGTTAAATCCGCCATTTCCGCAGATTTTCTTATAGATTTCTTTCTCTGTATATTTGCCGGAGTAACACAGCTTAATCAAGTCGCCAACCGGAACGGTACCGGCACGCTCTGGAGAAAATGCACCCTCGCCGTCTAAGATATTGTTGACATCAACAACCTTACCGTTTTTGTGGGCACCAACGGAAACGCCACCTCCCATATGGATTACGATTAAGCTTAACTCGCCATAGGATTTCCCAATTTCCTTGGCATAGCGCTTTGCAACTGCTTTCTGGTTCAAAGCGTGGAAGATACTTCTTCTTGGAAGCTCCGGCATACCGGAATATCTTGCAACCGGCTCTAACTCGTCCACTACAACAGGGTCTACGATATAGGATGGAACTCCCACGGAATCTCCGATTTCCTTTGCAAGAATACCGCCGAGATTGGAAGCATGCTGTCCCTGTTTGCCAATCCTTAAGTCTTCCAGCAAATCATCGGTTACTGCATAAGTGCCGCCTGGGATTGGCTTTAACAATCCGCCACGTCCCACTACAACATCAAGTGTCTTAATATCAAAGTTCTTTTCTTTTAAAACGTTTAAGATAACCTCTTTGCGGAAATCCTTCTGGTCGATAATAGAAGCGTATTTGGCAATTTCCTCGGTAGGATGTCTCAAAGTCTCTTCAAATATCTGCTTTTCATCTTCATATACACCAATCTTGGTAGAGGTTGAACCCGGATTGATGATTAAAATTGTGTAAGCCATGTAACTGTCCTCCTAATTTATTTATTCATTGCTTCAGCAACAATGGCACCGACAGCAATGGAATTAACCTTTGTCTCAAAATCATCAGAACGTGAGGTCAAGATAACAGGTGCCTTTGTGCCGGTTAAAATGTTACCATTCGTAACCTTTGCATTATGTACTAATGCTTTATATGTGATATTACCGGCATGGATGTCAGGGAACAATAAGATATCTGCATCACCGACAATCTTACGGCCTGTGGCACCCTTGTGTCTTGCAGCTTCTGCATCGATTGCAAGGTCATAAGAAAGAGGACCGTCCACGATACATCCGGTGATTTTGCCTTCCTCGTTCATTTTTGTAAGCTCAGCGGCATCAACAGTAACAGGCATTTTCGGATTGACTACCTCAACAGCGGCAAGAGGTGCTACCTTAGGACATTCAATTCCACAGGCATGTGCAATTTCAACCGTATTGCGGATGATGTTTGCCTTGGTCTCCAAATCCGGATAAGGAATAAATGCCACATCACTTAAGAATAATAAGCCGTCATGCCCCTCGATATCAAAAATGCATACATGGGATAAGGTCTTATCAGTACGAAGTCCAACCTCCTTATCCAGCACACTCTTTAAGAAGCCTTTGGTATCGATTAATCCCTTCATATACATGTCTGCTTTGCCGTCATGAACCAGCTTGACAGCGGTTAAAGCTGCCTCGTAAGGCTCCTCTACGTTGATGATTTCATAACCGGATAAATCCATGTTGATGGTAGCAGCGACTTCTTTGATTTTTGCCTCGTCACCGACTAAAATTGCGTCCGCAATTCCTCTCTTTTTGGCTTCTGCCACAGCCTCTAAAACGGCATCATCCTGTGCTACAGCTACAGCTACCTTTTTGGTCTTGCAGGCTGTAACTCTTGCAAGTAAATCGTCAAAAGTTTTTGTCATTTTCGTACACCTCGTTTAATTAATTTTCTTGAGGAAAGTATGATATGCCATACTTTCCTTATTAATATCAAATCAGGTTCTATAGTATCACTTGAACACTTTTTGGTCAAGTTTATCCCCATATTTTTTACAGCCCCAATATCTTGTACAGATATATGTATAGGGTAATAGAAATTGTGAAAAATCAGGCTTCGACCTCTTTTCATTTTATGTGATATATGCTATACTATTTCCAAATAATGCATACTTATGTCCAGTGGGTTGAATCTGCAGGAGAAGATATGACCGGAAGGATTAAGTAAGGATTACCAGATGACGATATAACTTTTAAGTATAGATGGGATTATATATGAGGTGATGGGAATGAACGCGAAGAACAGATTAATTGAAAAATTATTAAAAGCAGCGAAAAAACATAAGATACTGACGTATCCGGTGCTGGCACTTGTGGCAGTAATCAGTATATTTGGATACTTTTTTGACTGGAGTACCGGAGCCGGTAAGAGGGTGGTAGCCATCATTATGGTGCTGGTAATGCTGGTATCCCAGTCTTATTTCCTGACCTCATCTGCAACAGAGGTAACGGATACAGAGGAGTCTGTGCGGACACAACAGGAGCTGCAGGAGCAGAATACAGAGAAGAAGGATACTGCGGATAACAGTGCAGTTGAACCGGAGGAGAAAACGACAGAATTGTCAACTGAGCAGAAGAATGGGGAGGATATCGTTTCATCAGAGGAGGACACTGGTGGGAGTGAGCCGGCGGATGAAGCTCTGACAACAGAGGCTGGTTCAAGTGAAGAGGTGCCGGTATCTGTTACGGAGGAGAGTCCGGAGCGGGTGACTGCAGATGATTCCGTCCGCTTTATATTTCTTACATCCACGAACACAGGGACTACAGTGGAGGTTCTGGCGGGATATGCAGACAAGAATGCAGATGACGCTACCTATACCATTAACAGTAATAGTGTCAATACAGCGAACAGTGGGCTTGCTGTTTATGAGGAGGATGGATATTATTCCTGCTCCGGCTGGTATACAGATGCAGCCTGCACAGTAAAGGTTCCGGATGACGGCTTTGATAAGCTTACTCCGAATGTGGGTAACAGTATCGTATTATATTCTTCCCGTACCTTGAATAAATACAGAGTTACCATTGATACACAGGGTGGAACCTTTGAAAGGGTAGATGGAGCAACCCAGAATGGGGTGTATTATGATGTTAATGTGGATGAAGGTGCCGGAACCTTCCAGATTGTAAATCCTACAAGAGAGGGATATGAGATTAAAGGGGCAGCTGTAAAAAATGGTAATGCCAAAGTGGAAACATCCGGAGATTTGACCATAATTAATGTCACCTTAAATGGCGGCAGCTTTGAACAGACAGTTACATTGGAATGGGAAGGTGAAAAGTATCCCGTTACCTATGCAAAATCAGACAAGAGTGATGCAGAGACCGTTATAAGAGAGGTACAGTTTGATGGAGAAAGCGGCAGGGATATTCTGGAGCTCTCAGAGAATATTGATGTTGAGCATAAAACAGGATATACTTTTACAGCATGGAAAATTAATGGCCAGTCGTATGAACCGGGCAATCTGATAAAGAATTATACCGGTTTGCAGTCGTATCTCTATAATCATCAGGATGAGGTGCTGATTCCGGAAAATACATATACAGGTTTCAAGCTGGATACAACGGAAATTGCATACACGTTTATGGAGAAGGGTGAATCCTATACGGTACAGGGACAATATCTCAAAGGCGATGATGCTTTTGACAATGCAGAATATGAGCTTGTGAGTATAGAAGCAGACCGGACCTATACAGATGCTTCTGAGTTCCAGAATGATTATGGCATTGCAATAGCGGCAGGAACGGACGGTATTTCCGTGCAGACTCCGGGACCAAAACAGGTCAGGTCGGATATAAAAGTAAATGTTAAAGTAACAGATTTAAATGCAGATGAAAATGACAGAACAGATGCAGTTTACAGCTTTAAGATTTCTATCAGCAAAACGAATCTCGTTTTAAAATCGGATGGAATCGAAGAAAAGCTTACAAAGGTATATGATGGAACAACCGATTGTCCGGGAATTACCTCTGGCATGGAAATTCCGACAAACATACAGGGTGTCTATGTAGTGGTGGAAAGCGGTACATATGAGGATGCAAATGCCGGAGAACAGAAGAAAATTAAGCTCAATCTGGCAAGCAGCAACAAATATGTATTTAAAGATGATGAGCTGCCAGCCGAGCTGCAGGGCATTGATAATACAAATACAGACAATTATTTTACCCTGATGTCTACGCCTGAGGTTTTGGGAGAAATTACCCGCAGACCGGTGTATATCCAGACTGCAGCGGATAAGGAGCAGGTTAAAACCGGTGAGCCGAATCCAAACTTTGAGGTAACAGTGAGAAAGGATATCGGAGGGGCAGATTCCAATTCCGGATTTATTAACGGGGATGGTGACAAACCAATAACCACTTATCTGGATATTTGTACCTCTATGAGCCTGTCAGAGGAGATTGGAAGAGATGACTATGCCCAGCTTGAGGCAGGAACGCCGAAAATCAGATACTATGTAATCTGTAAAGCAAAAGAAAGCTCTAACTATACATTTATGTGGAATACCGATAACAGTGATACTGGATACTTTGATGTAATTCTGGAAAGTCCGCGGGAAAACACAAATTATGAATATGTATATACAAAAGAGCCTGTGAATGGCTGGTATGGTTCCAATACACAGATTGTGCCGACAGGGGATTATGACCAGATTCGGATAAAGGGAAGTACCGGCTGGCAGTCCGGAATTACCCTGACGGATGATGATACAGAATTAATATTCCAGCTTGGGAATAGTACAACGGGAGCATTTACTGCGTATGAGACTGTAAAAGTAAAAGTAGATACAGAAGCACCGGTATTCTCCAGCTATGAAATTATAGACAGGGTAACCGGAACAACAGGAGATTTATATTTCCCATCTATGGGTGAAACAGTATCCTTTGGTAATTACTTTAACAGAATGGTGAATTTTAACATTAAATTCCAGGATACCCGCTCTACACCGGAGTATCTGTATTATAGCCTTTCCAGTAGTGCAAAAGATTCTGGTGGAAGCTGGACAGAGGTCAGGTTTGCAGGGCTTAATTCCAATACAGGTATAGCAACGGCAACCATTGAGATACCGGCAGCATTGGTAAACAGTGCGTTCTATATCCATTTTTATGCAGTGGATATGGCGGGAAATGAGAGCGGCTCCATGATATTGGGCAGAGATGGGGAATCCGGACCGAATGAATGGGCAATTGAGGATGGAGGACCGGTAATTACTGACTGGGTTGTGAAGTCCGGTCAATACAGTGAGATAACAGTTCAGAATGGCAGTGACGAATATTATTCAAACTGTGTAGCCAAAATATCAGCAGAGGATATGGTTTCCGGTATTTATGATATTGTATGGAATGTTAACGGTAAGGAAGTGACAGAGGGACCATTTCGATATACTAAGACTACCCAGAAGGATTTTGAATTGAAGATTAACCAGAAGGATTTTCCGGAGGATGACAGTGTTCCCGGCAGGTTTACGGTATCTGCGAAGGTGAGAAACAGTGCGGGTGTTTCCTCAGAGGTTACTGAGCCGTTTGTATTCCTTGTGGATGATGAGGTTCCGGTTGTCAGCATTACCAGTAATTATGATGTATATCAGCAGGAAGTAAAACTGGAATTCAATGCATATGATGAGCTGAGTGGTATTAAGTACATCAATGTGAAAAATCAAAACGGTGATGTGGTTCCGTTTAAGATTGAACGGGTAGCAGAAAATGAGAAAGGCTTTAAAACCTCTTACTGTTATGTGGAAATTTCGACAAAGGGTGATTATACCATTGAGGTTTCCGATAATGCCGGTAATGTCTTTACGGAAACGATAACGCTTGACAAGGTCTCAAAGGAGGTTCCGCCATGTCCGGAGGTTACTCTGCAATCGGAGGTAAATGCCAACGGATGGATTACTGACCAGGATGCAACGGTTGTTATTACGAATGTAACAGAGACCCTGATTGATAAAACCGCAGTGGTTACAAAATATCAGCTGTGGAAGGACGGTGAGGATTCCTCAGTCGTCACAGAGCTTTCAGAGAATGAGGCTTCCAGAGAGGTTCCGTTACAGGATGGCGTTTATAAGATGCGTGTCTGGAGTGAGAGTAAAACAGGTATATTGTGCCGGGAGGCAGAGGAGGATTCCCATGTTTACACCTTCAGTGTGGATAGGGAGAGACCGGATATTATAGTAGAATCAGCACAGTCCGGTGATAATTCCAATCCACAGGTTGTATTCCGGGTAAAGGACAGTGTCAGCGGAGTGGACGCCGATTCTATCCAGGTGCTCTGCAATGGAACACCGGTTTCAGTTGAGAGTAAGCCGGCGGCATACGATAATGAAAAAGTGACAGAATACCAGTGTAGCTTTGAGGCAGACAGCATTGCGGAATATACAATTCAGGCAAAGGATATTGCAGGAAATGAAGCAGAGGAAGAAGCTTTCACAAAAATGAGCATGCATTTGATGGCGGTGAAGGAGATTTTTGCAACATCGGCAAATGTCGGGGCAAGGGTATATACCGGAAGTGCAGATTCCATTGCCTCTGTGGAGATTTCTTATCATAAGGTTGGAGACAGGGACTATAATGAGGTTGTAGAGCTGAAGTCACCAATTTCAGGTGGATTGTCTGCTTCTGCTGTGCTTGGTGATTCCTCAGCCGGAACACTGCCATTGGAGCCGGAAACCTCTTATATATACAGAGTTACGGCAAAATCGTCATTGGGACAGAGCCTGGTAACATATGGATATTTTAAAACGCTGTCGGAAGATGACAAGACAGAAGCAAAGGTGACAGGAAGAGTTTATTATAACGATTCCGACCAGATTCCTGATAACGGACTGGTAACGGTGGGCTTGTTCTCGGGAGCTGAATGTGTTGCTGCCCAGCAGGCACAGGTTGGAATTGATTTTGAGTTTGATAATGTACCGAATGGCACATATAATCTGAAAGCAGATGACGGACTCCGGACACGGAGTGTGGGAGTTGTAGTTCAGGATGGAAGAAATGTGGATGTAACTCTTACAATGTCTTCTCTCAGCACGAATGTCCTGATAGACCCGGATGTGGAAGAACGATGGGGAGAGGATGTCTGGAAAAATGTATCTGTAGATGGTCTGGATGCTATCTTTGATGAAGCAGGACTGTATGGCAATTATAATGCAGATGATATGGAATGGATTGACAAAGGCGGCAATGTTACATTTGTTATGCATATTTCCATGAAAGAGGCGACACCAGGAGAATGGGCTTTCATTAATAACAAAAAGGTGGGAGCATGGCTGGATTTAACCATAGAGAAGATTTGGACGGACAGCAAGGGCAATGAAATAAAGAGCTTTCCGATACATAATCTTGAAAAACCGGTTACGGTCACCATTCCATTGGGTGATTTAGCGGATGAATCGGGACTGGATGTTATCCGGATACATGATAATCAGGCAAAAAGTGTATATGTGAAAATGGATGGTTCTAACTGTATTATTGAATCCAATCAGTTTTCAACCTACGCGGTGCTATATGATTCAAAAGAGCCGTCCTCTACGGAGGAGCCGTCCACGGAGAATCCGTCTACACAGGCACCGTCTACGGAGAAACCGTCCACACAAAGTCCATCTACACAGACTCCTGCCACAACGCAGACAAATACAAGTCAGACAGGAGGATTAAGTGGTGGCGATGGAGACGGAACCAATTCAGGAGGGGGCGCTTCAGGTGGCTCATCCGTTGGTTCTCTGCGAAGCTCCGGCTCGGCAAAAACCGGAGACGAAGCACCGGTTGCCGTAATGGGAACACTGATGCTGCTGGCATTGGGCGGATTCTTCGTACTGCGTAGAAAAGTAAAATAAAAAATGATATTTTAACAATTATTTCCTAAATAAAATACAGTTCCCTGCAAATACTATAACCAAGACATGAGAATGTCTTAAAAATATAGATTTGGAGGGAACTGTTATGTCAAGTAATTCTAGTAAGAAATCTGACGCAATGAACAAGTTCAAAATGGAGTGTGCATCTGAGGTAGGCGTTTCTTTAAAGAACGGTTACAACGGTGACTTAACTTCAAGAGAGAATGGTTCTGTTGGTGGACAGATGACAAAGAAGTTAGTTGAAGCTCAGATGAACCAGATGGCTGGTAAGTAATCCATTGGATTACAGAGCTTCATAAGGGAATAAAGGTCGTAATTTACTTTTTTCTGAAAAGGTAGATTACGGCCTTTTCCTGTTTGGACGCATATGGTAAAATCCCGTTGTGAATAGTTATAAAAAACACTAGACATTTTGGTATAACGCATGCTATAATTGACTGATTAGTGCAGACAGGAGACTGCGTAAGGCAGATAGATTCATATTATGAAACTGCAAAAGAATAAAATGATATATATAAGGAGGAATTGTTAAAAATGAGTTTAACAGTTGAAAATTTAGAGAAGAATATGGCAAAGCTTACCATTACGGTGCCGGCTGCTGATTTTGAGCAGGCGATGAAGGAGTCGTATAATAAGCAGAAGAGTAAAATTTCAGTGCCGGGTTTCCGTAAGGGAAAGGTACCTCAAGTATATTTAGAAAAAATGTATGGACCGGAGATGTTCTACGAAGACGCAGCAAATTCCTGCATGGAGAATTCTTATCCGGGTGCATTGGATGAATGTGAATTGGATGTTGTTTCCCGTCCGGAAATTGATATTACCCAGATGGAAAAGGGAAAGGATTTTATATATACGGCTACTGTGGCAGTTAAGCCGGAGGTTACATTAGGTGAATATAAGGGTGTTGAAATTGAAAAGGTTGATGTTGAGGTGACAGATGAGGATGTTCAGGCTGAGCTTTTGAATGTTCAGAAGCAGAATGCACGGAACATTCCTGTAGAGGACAGAGCTGCCAAGTTAGATGACGAGGTAATAATTGACTTTGAAGGATTTGTTGACGGAGAAGCCTTTGAAGGTGGTAAGGGAGAAAATTACCAGCTTACTTTGGGTTCCCATTCCTTCATCGATACATTTGAAGACCAGATTGTGGGTAAAACAGTGGGAGAAGAGTTTGATGTAAATGTTACCTTCCCGGAGGATTACCAGGCAGCAGACCTTGCAGGCAAGCCGGCAGTGTTTAAATGTAAGTTAAACGGTATCAAGGAGACAGAGCTTCCAGAGTTAGACGATGAGTTTGCATCCGAGGTTTCTGAGTTTGATACATTAGATGAATATAAAGCAGATTTAAAGGCAACACTTCAGGTGAAGAAGGAAAAGGCAGCCAAGAATACGAAGGAAGGTCTGGTAATTGATAAGATTATCGAGAATGCACAGATGGAGCTTCCTGAACCAATGATTGAGACACAGAAGGAACAGATGTTAGATGAATTTGCACAGCAGATAAGCTATCAGGGACTTTCCATTGAACAGTATTTCCAGTTTACCGGAATGACGAAAGAGAAATTCTTAGAGACAGCAACTCCGGAGGCAGAGAGAAGAATCAAGTCCCGTCTTGTATTAGAGGCAATTGCAAAGGCAGAAGATATTCAGGTATCAGAAGAGGAATTAAATGAAGAATTAAAGAAGATGGCTGAAATGTATCAGATGGATTTAGAGCAGTTAACTGATTTAGTTGGCGATTCAGAGAAGGATGCGATTAAACAGGATATTGCTGTTCAGAAAGCAGTTGACCTTGTTGCAGAGGCAGCAGTAGAAAAATAAAATGTGGTTTGGCGGTCAGGGATAGGAAGACCGCCTTTCCTATCGAGCTGAATTTGGCAGTATATTTGTATGAAGGAGGATTTTGTATGAGTTTAGTACCTTATGTCGTTGAGCAGACGAGCCGCGGAGAACGTTCCTATGATATTTATTCCAGATTATTGAAGGACAGAATTATTTTTCTTGGGGAAGAGGTAAATGATACAACAGCAAGTCTTGTTATTGCACAGCTTCTTTTCTTAGAGTCAGAGGACCCTTCAAAGGATATCCAGCTGTATATCAACAGTCCTGGAGGCTCTGTTTCAGCAGGCTTTGGTATCTTTGATACAATGAATTATATTAAATGTGATGTATCTACCATCTGCTGTGGAATGGCAGCAAGTATGGGTGCATTTTTACTGGCAGGCGGTGCTCCTGGAAAGCGTATGGCGCTTCCGAATGCTGAGGTAATGATTCATCAGCCTATGGGTGGAATGCCGAGCGGAAGTCAGGCAAGCGATATGCAGATTACAACAGAGCATATTTTAAATACAAAAAGAAAGATTAACGAGATTTTGGCAAAAGAGTGTGGAAAGCCGGTGGAGGTTCTTGAGAGGGATACCGACAGAGATAACTGGCTCAGCGCACAGGAAGCGTTGGAATACGGTCTCATTGATTCCGTAATCACAAATCGCGAATAAATTAAGTAAAAAAGAAAACGAGGTGTAGCCATGGCAGGTCGCGGAGATGACAGAAAACCACTACGTTGTTCATTTTGTAACAAGACACAGGACCAGGTAAGAAAGCTGATTGCCGGGCAGAATGTGTATATCTGTGATGAATGTATCGAGGTTTGTTCTGAAATTATCGAGGATGAATTAGAAGATTTTGACGAATCCACCGATATTAATTTATTGAAACCGAAAGAGATTAAAGAGTTTCTTGACCAATATGTAATTGGTCAGGAGGAAGCAAAAAAGGTATTGTCTGTTGCAGTGTATAACCACTATAAGAGAATACTTTCCGATAAGGACTTTGATGTAGAACTTCAAAAGAGTAACATTATTATGGTGGGACCTACCGGTTCCGGTAAAACCTATCTTGCCCAGACATTAGCAAAGCTTTTAAATGTGCCGTTTGCGATTGCAGATGCCACAGCCCTTACAGAAGCCGGATATGTGGGTGAGGATGTGGAGAACATTCTGTTAAAGATTATTCAGGCGGCGGACTATGATGTAGAACGTGCACAGCATGGTATCATTTATATTGATGAGATTGATAAAATTACCAAGAAGTCTGAGAACGTATCCATTACCAGGGATGTATCCGGAGAGGGTGTGCAGCAGGCACTTCTTAAAATTATTGAGGGCACGGTAGCCTCTGTTCCGCCACAGGGCGGAAGAAAGCATCCGCACCAGGAGTTTATTCAGATTGATACAAGTAATATTCTGTTTATTTGCGGCGGTGCATTTGACGGACTGGAAAAGGTGATAGAGAACCGTATCGGTAAAAAATCCATTGGCTTTGGTGCAGAGCTTGCTGAAAAAACAGATGAAAATGTTGGTGAACTCCTGAAAAAGGTAACACCGGCTGACTTTGTGAAATATGGTTTGATTCCGGAGTTTATAGGCCGTGTACCTGTAGCAGTAACACTGGATTTGCTGGATACGGATGCATTGGTCCGTATATTAACAGAACCAAAGAGTGCGATTTGCAAGCAGTATAAGAAATTATTTGAACTGGATGGTGTGGAATTAGAGTTTGAGGACGGTGCACTGGAGGCCATTGCAAGAGAGGCAATGGAGCGTAAGACCGGTGCAAGAGGACTTCGCTCCATCATTGAGAAGGTAGTGATGGATTTGATGTATGAGGTTCCATCCAATGAAGAGATTTCAAGATGTGTTATTACAAAAGAAGCAGTTGAAGGAACTGGTGAGCCGGAGATTGTATATTCCGAGTCACCAAGACCGAGGAAGTCTTTTGTTAAGCGTCATCCAAAGAAAAATAATGGTGAAATCGCATAACAGGCGGGAATATGAAATGAAAAAAGGGACTTGTGGCAGGCTGCAGGTTCCTTTGTTGTTACCAGGTATATGAGAAAAATGTCCGGTGAACCGTTTTTGAGTTGCCAGGCATATGAGAAAATGGTTCAGTGAACCATTTTTGAGTTAAATGGAGGATAAAGAAATGGAGCAGTATACCCCAGAAGAAAATCAGAGACTGGTGCCGATGCTGGTGCTTTATGATATGGTTATTATGCCGGGTTCCAGTGTTCATTTTGACATACAGAGGATAAGTTCCATTCATGCAGTGAATGTGGCGCTGGAACAGAACCAGGATTTGTTTGTTGTCATGGCAAAAACCTCAAAGGTAGAAGACAAGATTGCATTTGAGCAGTTAAACCGGGTTGGCACACTGGTATCGGTGCGCCAGGTATTAAAGCTGCCAAAGGGAAATATGCGGGTTTTGTTTGAGGGAAAACAAAGGGCAGAGTTAAGGAAGGTAGCGGATAACGGAGCTTATTATAATGCGGAGGTTACAGAATTATATAGTAATGCGGGTGGGATGACGGAGCTGGAACAGGAAGCAAGAATCCGGAGCATACAATCTGTGCTGAAACGCTGTGAAAGCAGTAAAATTTTACCAAATACCCTGACCTACGATACCCTTATAAAAGTAGAGGATTTGGAGCTGCTGATAGATTTGGCGACGGAAGCCGTTCCGATGAAAATGAAGGAGAAGCAGCAGATATTAGAGGAGCTGGATATTGCAGCCAGGACAGAACTGCTTCTGACTGCTTTAATCAACGAAATTGACATCAGCGGAATACGGGCTGAGCTTGGAGAAAAGCTGAAGGACTGTGTGAATAAAAACCAGCGTGAATATGTTCTCCGGGAACAGCTGAAGGTTATCCGGGAAGAACTGGGAGAGGGAGAGAACACAGAGGATGAAAGCGACCAGTACCAGCAGCGTTTAAAGGAGGTAAATCCGCCTGAAGAGGTGCGGGAAAAGCTGGAAAAGGAGATTAAGCGGTTCAAAAGTCTTTCCTATGCGTCTTCAGAGAGTGCGGTAATCCGCAATTATATTGAGACTCTGCTGGAGTATCCGTGGAACAGGGAAGGGAAGGACAACCAGGACTTAAAGAGCGCCATACGGCAGCTGGAAAAGGACCATTACGGTCTTTCCAAGATTAAGGAGAGAATTATAGATTATCTTGCAGTGCGGAATTTAAGCGGAAGAAAGGATGCGCCGATTCTCTGTCTTGTAGGTCCTCCGGGCACAGGAAAAACCTCTGTGGCAAAATCCATTGCCACAGCGCTTCACAAGGAATATGGAAGGATTGCATTGGGAGGCATCCGGGATGAGGCGGAGATAAGAGGACATCGGAAAACCTATATTGGAGCCATGCCGGGACGTATTGTGACAGCCATTACCAAGACCGGGGTTAATAATCCGCTGCTTTTGCTGGACGAGATTGACAAAACCAGCAGTGACTATAAGGGAGATACGGCTTCGGCTTTGCTGGAGGTGCTGGATGGTGAGCAGAATGTACATTTTCAGGACCATTATTTTGAAGTGCCTGTGGATTTATCAAATGTGCTGTTTATTGCCACCGCCAATGATGCATCCAATATTCCGGCGCCCCTTCGTGACCGTATGGAGATGATAGAGGTTAACAGCTATACAGAAAATGAGAAGTTCCACATTGCAAAGCTTTATCTTGTAAAAAAACAGCTGGAGAAAAACGGGCTTACGGCGAGACAGTTTAAGCTAACGGATGATGCGATTTATAAGCTTATCCGGAATTATACAAGAGAAGCGGGTGTGCGTAATTTAGAGCGGTTGATTGGACAGCTGATGCAAAAAGCCGCCAGGGGAATCCTGACGGAGGAGTTTAAGTCCTTACGGGTGACACCGAAGAAGCTTCCGGAGCTGCTGGGAGTGGAGAAGTATACAGAGGACAGCCGGAATTATGAGGATAAGGTAGGGGTTGTCACCGGACTTGCATGGACAAGGGTTGGCGGAGATACCTTAAATGTTGAGGTGAATCTGCTGGATGGCAAGGGCGGACTGACATTAACCGGTAATCTTGGGGATGTGATGAAGGAATCTGCACAGATAGCGCTGTCATTTGTCAGAACATTGCCGGAGATTAAGAAGCTGCCGGAGGAATATTTTGAAAAACATATTGTGCATGTCCATGTGCCGGAGGGGGCTACACCAAAGGATGGACCTTCTGCAGGAATTACCATGGCGCTTGCCATGTACTCGGCACTGACGAACCGTCCTGTGTCGGGAAGGCTTGCCATGACGGGAGAGGTGACCTTGAAGGGAAATGTCCTTCCGATAGGCGGGCTTAAGGAAAAACTGCTGGCGGCAAAAAATGCAGGCATGACAAAGGTGATTGTTCCTGTTGAAAACCGCAGAAATGTGGAGGAACTGGAACAGGAGATTACAGATGGTCTGGAAATCTGCTATGCATCCCATATGAGCGAAGTGATTGCAAATGGAATTGTAAAGCGTTCCTTTGCGCTAAAGCAGGGCAAATAAAGATTGGCAGATATCTGCTGTGAATGATAAATTATGTGAAGGAAGGTGAAGAAATATGGTTATAAAGAGTTCGGAGCTGGAAACCGTATGCGGTATTACAAGTAAGCTGCCGGAAAACCAGGGAGTGGAAATTGCCTTTGCCGGTAAATCAAATGTGGGAAAATCTTCGCTGATTAACGGCTTATTAAACCGGAAAGCGCTGGCAAGGACGTCATCCCAGCCGGGGAAAACCCAGACAATTAACTTTTATAGAATAAACAATGAATTTTATTTTGTGGATTTGCCGGGCTATGGATATGCTAAGGTATCTGCCTCGGAAAGAGAAAAATGGGGCAGGATGATAGAAAATTATCTGCACACCTCAAAAAATCTGGTATTGGTATTCCTGCTGGTGGATATCCGCCATGAACCGTCTGCAAATGACAAGATGATGTATGACTGGATTTTGCATAACGGGTTCACGCCGGTTATAATTGCCACGAAGCTGGATAAAATCAAGCGCTCCCAGCTGCAGAAGAATTTGAAAATTATCCGGACAAAGCTGGATATGTCCGGGGAGGGTATGATTTTTCCTTATTCGGCACTGTCAAAGCAGGGCAGGGATGAGATATTGGATTATATCGAAACGGTAATCCCTGCTTAATCCTGCCATACCTCTGTTATAAGATATTGATAGATTTCCTCACTTTTTTCCCGCCAGGAATCGCATATATGGATAGCCTGTTCCTGGGTGGGAACTGCGAGCTTGATTTCCAGAAGCGTCTGGTTGCGCTCCTTGATACTGCACTGGGCAATGTATTCGTTGTTCGATGGATAATAATCTGAGGTGATGGCAGACTCATTTCTAAGTTCAATTTTTTGTTCCTTCAGGTAGTTCAGAATATCCATTTTTATGGCATCGGATATTTTAAACTCAAATAATTCTACGGCTTCCTTTCCCTGCTCCGTAATTTCGTATAGAGAATGATTGCGCTCCGTAGTAGGCTTGATAAAATCATTTTCTATCAGTTCATTTAATGCAATCTGCAGATTAAAATAGTTGGTATAGCCTTTATCCAGAATGAACTGGGATATCTGGGAGCCGGTAAGGGGAAAATCAACCCGGTCTAATATATATAAAATCATTAACTTGTAGAGAACTAATCCTTCACTTGTCATACTTATCTCCATTTCCACATAATGCGCTGTAATCTATTTCTGGATGTGGGATTTTACAGCCTGACTGACAGCATTGGCAACCCGTGGGTCAAATGCTTCCGGCATTATAAAATCTTCATTCAGTTCTTCATCCGATACAAGACCTGCAATTGCTTCCGCAGCAGCCAGCTTCATTTCCTCCGTAATAATAGAAGCATGTCCCTCTAAAGCACCTTTAAAAATGCCAGGGAATGCTACCACGTTGTTCACCTGGTTCGGGAAGTCAGAGCGTCCGGTTCCTACAATGCGGGCTCCGGCAGCCTTTGCTGCATCCGGCATAATTTCAGGAGTTGGATTTGCCATGGCGAACAGGATAGAGTCCTTGTTCATGGAGCGTACCATGTCCTGGGAGACAATGCCGGGAGCGGAGACACCGACAAAAATATCAGCACCGGTTAATGCATCTGCCAGGGTTCCGGTTTTGTTTTCCAGATTGGTTACCTTCACCATTTCCTCCTGCATCCAGTTAAGACCTTCGTAATCCTTGTGAAGAATACCATTCCGGTCACACATGGTAACGTTTTTAAAGCCATAGGTAAGTAAAAGCTTTGTAATGGCTACACCGGCAGAACCAGCCCCGTTTACGACCACCTTGCAGGTCTCCTTTTTCTTGCCGGTAATGCGAAGACCGTTGATAATTCCGGAGAGAACAACGATGGCAGTGCCGTGCTGGTCATCATGGAATACCGGAATATCTAAAGCTTCATTTAAGCGGCGCTCAATTTCAAAACAACGGGGAGCGGAAATATCCTCCAGATTGATGCCTCCAAATGCCGGAGCAATACGGATGACGGTATCTACAATCTCATCGGTATCCTGTGTGTCCAGACAGATAGGAACGGCATTGACATCGCCGAAGGATTTAAATAAAACAGCCTTTCCCTCCATAACCGGCATGGCAGCAGCAGCGCCGATATTGCCCAGCCCTAATACGGCACTTCCATCAGATATGACGGCAACCGTGTTTCCCTTCTGGGTATACTTATATACGTCAGCAGGATTTTCTGCAATTTTTCTGCATGGCTCTGCAACACCCGGGGTATATGCCAGGGATAAATCCTCCCGGGATTTCACCTCGCACTTTGGCTCCGTGCTCATTTTACCAGCCCATTGCTCATGTAATTTTAATGATTTTTCATAAACGTCCATTTTTATCCACCTTTGCTTTATTATTTGTAGTGTGTTTGTGTAACTCAATCGGTATATAACCACATTATCTTTAATCTTACCATTTACCCTTTCTTTGTGCAAGATTCTTTCCGTAAAATTCATACCGGTTTTGAGAATACGCTTGTATTTTTTGCCAGTGTTTTACAAATATATGGAAACTTTAGGGTTTACTTTATTAAAAAGTATGTTATAATCGGAATAGTTATATATCTATATCTTTATTCAGATTTTACCCACTATAATAATTTATGATTGGAAGAAAAAGGAGATTTTATGAATTACGATGATATGACTTTGCAGGAATTAAAGGCTGCTGCAAAGGAATTGGGAATTAAGGGCGTAACTGCCATGAAAAAAAGTGAGCTGACAGAGCTTTTGAAGGCGGTGAAGGACCGTCAGAAGGAGACAGGAAAGAAAGATACGGCGGGCAAAGCTGCGGTAAGGGAAAAGGCAGAGAAGAAGATGCCGGTGAGAAAAGCAGCTGCCGTGAAGGAGGCAGAGCCCTTTAAGGAAAAGCCAGGGAACAGGCGGACAGATGAAATAGTAAAGGAGCAGCCCGTTAAAAAGGAAGCGGCACCTGTGGAGCACAGTCTTGACAGTGGCAAGGAAGCAAACGGTATTTTGGAGGTTATGTCGGATGGTTTTGGATTTATCCGGTGTGCAAATTATCTTCCGGGAGATAATGACATTTATGTATCTCCGGCACAGATAAAGCGCTTTAATCTTAAGACCGGTGATATTATTGTAGGAAACCAGAAGATAAAGACAGAGAAGGAGAAATTTGCGGCTCTTTTGTACATTAAAACCATCAATGGGTATACGGTAGAGGAAGCCATGAAGCGCAAAAACTTTGAAGATTTGACACCGGTTTTCCCGAATGAGAGGATAAAACTGGAAAATGAGAATGCAAGGGGCGTTTCCATGCGTATAATGGATTTGCTGTCACCGATTGGAAAGGGACAGAGAGGAATGATTGTAGCACCGCCAAAGGCGGGTAAGACAACCTTGCTGAAACAGATTGCCATCAGCATCAGCCGTACCTACCGGAATATGCATCTGATAGTGCTTCTGATTGACGAGCGCCCGGAGGAGGTTACAGATATCAGGGAGTCCATTGAGGGGCCAAATGTAGAGGTTATCTATTCAACCTTTGATGAGCTGCCGGAGCATCACAAGAGAGTTTCGGAAATGGTATTGGAGCGTGCAAAACGGCTGGTGGAGCACAAGGAGGATGTGGTTATCCTGTTAGATTCCATTACAAGACTGGCAAGGGCTTACAATCTGACCGTACCGCCAAGCGGCAGAACCTTAACCGGTGGGTTAGACCCGGCGGCACTTCATATGCCGAAGAAATTTTTTGGAGCAGCCAGAAACATGCGGGAGGGAGGCTCCCTGACTGTTCTTGCAACTGCGCTGGTGGAAACGGGCTCCAAGATGGATGATGTGGTGTTTGAGGAGTTTAAGGGAACCGGTAATATGGAGCTTGTGTTAGACCGGAAGCTTTCGGAAAAGCGGATTTTCCCTGCTATTGATATCGCAAAATCGGGAACCCGGCGGGATGATTTGCTGTTGTCAAAGCTGGAACAGGAAGCAGTATATGCCATGCATAAGGAATTTTCCGGAAACCGCGGCGAGGAATCAGTGGAGGAAGTGCTGAAGCTGTTCCTGCGGACAAAAAATAACGCAGAGTTTCTGGATTTGATAAAGCGTTCCCTGCTGAGAAGATAATATAAGCAGGTCTGAACTGTAGCTTGGAAATTGATTTAATGGAATTTATTTTGAAAAATACTTGCATAAAGAAATAGGTTATGGTAAACTGTAGAAGTTGTTTAGGCGGGTTGGAATCTGCCAATAATTTTAGAGAGGTGCAAAGGAATGAAAGAAGGAATTCATCCAAATTATTATCAGGCAAAAGTAGTTTGTAACTGCGGTAACGAGTTTGTAACTGGTTCAACCAAGGAAGAAATTCACGTAGAGATTTGCTCTAAGTGCCATTCTTTCTATACCGGTCAGCAGAAGGCTGCACAGGCTCGCGGTCGTATTGATAAATTCAACCGTAAGTACGGAGTTAATCAGGCTAATTAGTAACGTTTTAAGGTTGAGATTGTATAATCTCAACCTTCTTTCGTTTTGGAGGTTTTTATATGGAAGAACGATTACCAAAGGGAACCCTCGGTGGACAGGCGGTTATTGAGGGCGTAATGATGAAAGGAAGGGACAGCTATTCGGTAGCGGTCAGAAAACCAGATAAAAAAATCGAAGTCAAATTAGTAAAATATCAGTCATATGGCGATAAACATAAATTTGCAAAAATACCATTTATCCGCGGGATAGTTAACTTTACAGAATCCATGGTGGTGGGACTGAGAACCCTTAACTATTCCTCATCCTTTTACGAGGAGGATGAAGAGGAAACAAAAGCAGATAAGGTGCTTAAGGATATCTTTAAAGAAAAAGCAGAAAGCGTTATTATTGGGCTTACGTTTCTGGTATCTATTGTGATAGCGGTGGCGTTGTTTATGCTGCTGCCGGCGGGAATAGCAGAATTTATAGGGAAATGGGTGGAGAGCAGAATACTTTTATCTGTTATAGAAGGTGTTATACGGCTTGCCATTTTTCTCATCTATGTGGTGCTGATTTCCCAGATGGAGGATATCAAACGGGTATTTATGTACCATGGTGCAGAGCATAAAACCATAAACTGTTATGAGTCGGGAGATGAACTGACACCTGAGAATGTGGCGAAGCATTCCCGTTACCATAAACGCTGTGGCACCAGCTTTTTGTTTGTGGTTATGGTAATCAGTATTTTAGTATTTATGCTGATTACAGCAGAGCAGATGTGGCTGCGGTTTGTATTAAGGCTGCTTCTGATTCCGGTAATTGCAGGTATTTCCTATGAATTTATCCGGCTGGCGGGAAGAACCGATAATCCAATTATGAATGTACTCAGTAAACCGGGGATGTGGATTCAGAAATTAACAACGAAGGAACCGGCGGAGGAAATGATTCAGGTGGCTATTATTTCCGTAGAGTCTGTTTTATATGGTAAGCCTTATGTGGATGCGGTAAACCAGGCGCAGGGAATTGGTGTGAAAGCACCGGAGGAGGCTGCGGAGCCGGAAGAGGAACCGGAGGAAGAGCTGCCGGATTATGAAGCGGATATAGAAGAGAACCCGGAAGAGGATTTTGATTTGGAAGAGCTGGAAAGAAGTTTTTTTGAGGAATAGATGGGTATGACGATTCAGGAATTATTGGTTCTTGGAAAAGAAAAACTGGAAAGCAGCGGCAATGAATATGCGAAATATGAGCGCAAGGTATTGCTGGAAGAGGTGTTAGGGTATAATTATATGTATATGCTGATGCATGGTGACGAGGAGGTTTCTTCCGGAAAGGAGCAGGAATACCTTCAATTGCTGGAGAAAAGATGCAGTCACTATCCGCTTCAGTACCTGCTGGGATATGCACATTTTATGGATTATACCTTCTATGTAAACGAGTCGGTGCTGATTCCGAGAAATGATACGGAAATTTTGGTGGAGGCGGCAGACTCCCTGCTGAAAACACTGGCTGCAGAAGGACAGGAGAATGTGCCGGAGAGGGAAACACATGTTAAGCCCCTCCATGTGCTGGATTTATGCTGTGGTTCAGGCTGTATCGGCATTTCACTGAAGCTTTATCACGGAGACATTGATTTGACCTTGACGGATATTTCTGAGGATGCCCTGGAGGTTACAAGGAGAAATCTGGATAAATATGATGTGAAGGCAGAACTTGTTTGTGATAATCTGTTAGACGGAATAACGGAAAAAATGGACATGATAGTCAGCAATCCGCCGTATATTGAACACGGGGTAATCGATTCCCTGATGCCGGAGGTGAAGGAATATGAGCCGGTACTGGCTCTGGATGGCGGAGAAGACGGACTTGATTTTTACAGGAAAATTATAGCAGAAGCCCCCGGACATTTAGATGCCCAAGGCTGGGTGTTGTTTGAGATAGGATATAATCAGGGAGAGGCGGTATCCGGACTTATGAGGCAGGCAGGATTTAAGGATGTGGAAGTGAAGAAAGACTATGCGGAGCTTGACCGTGTGGTTTCGGGACATTTATAGCGTGAGCTTCACAATTATTTCATTAAAAAAGATAAAGAGAGGGATTATAGTATGTTTGACAAATTAGAGGATATATTAGCACGTTACGAGTCGGTGTTAGAGCAGTTAAGCGACCCGGATGTATTAAATGACCAGGATAAATATACTGCACTGATGAAGGAGCAGAGTGATTTGGCTCCGATTGCAGATAAATATAAGGAATATCTGGCTGCAAAGCAGGCAATCGAAGACAGCCTTGCTATGCTGGAGGAGGAAAAAGATGAGGAAATGCGTGAGCTTGCCAAGGAGGAATTAAATGATTCCAAGGAAGCGGTGGAGCGTATTGAACAGGAGCTTAAGATTCTTCTGCTTCCAAAAGACCCGAATGATGAGAAAAATGTAGTGGTAGAGCTTCGTGCAGGTGCCGGTGGAGACGAGTCGGCGTTATTTGCGGCAGAAGTATTCCGCATGTACCAGAAATATGCAGATAAAATGCACTGGAAGACAGAGCTAATCAGCTTAAATGAGAACGGAATTGGCGGTTTTAAGGAATGTTCCTTTATGATTAATGGTAAGGGTGCATTTTCCCGTTTGAAATACGAAAGCGGAGTACATCGTGTACAGCGTGTGCCGGAAACGGAGTCCGGTGGACGTATCCATACTTCTACCATGACAGTTGCCATTATGCCGGAGGCAGAGGAAGTGGATTTTGAACTGGATATGAACGACTGTAAGTTTGATGTGTTCCGTGCATCGGGAAACGGTGGACAGTGTGTCAATACAACGGATTCGGCAGTGCGTTTGACCCATATTCCGACGGGGATTGTTATTTCCTGCCAGGATGAGAAATCCCAGCTTAAGAATAAGGATAAGGCACTGAAGGTGCTTCGGGCAAAGCTTTACGATATGGAATTGCAGAAAGCCCATGATGCGGAGGCAGAGCTTCGTAAGAGCCAGGTAGGAACAGGAGACCGTTCCGAGAAAATCCGTACCTACAATTTCCCACAGGGACGTGTGACAGACCATAGAATCAAGCTTACACTTCATAAGCTGGACCAGGTGATGAACGGAGATTTGGATGAGATTATTGACAGTCTGACTGCGGCAGACCAGGCGGCGAAGCTGGCGAAGATGAATGAGGAGTAATAAAAACCGTTCATTTATACGGTTTTCAGAACTTGTAAGATAAATAAAAAATTGACAAAAAAGATAAAAAGACGGTTTTGATAGCTTGGCAGACCGTCTTTTTCATTTTTATTTTTTGATTCACTGTCATCCCCTTTTTTCTTGTTTGGATGTACTAACAGCAAGGTATAGGGTAATGTGATCTGATAGATAGTCCATTTTCATTAATTCCCTTTTATGAGCAACTGTGATATAATAATTTTATTATGTACGATGAAGGGGTAGCAGGTTTGGAAGAGGTAGATATTATTGAACAGGGTATAGCAGATATGAGTATTGATTTGCTGAAAATACTCTTGATAGATAAAACTACAAAAAAATATATCAGATGGGCGACCGACAATTATGCATCCTTGGGTAAGGATTATAGTGCTGGGGTAGAGATAAAGCCTGAGTTTATCACAGGGAATTATACGAATGTGATACAACCAAGAGTGGCGAAATCACAGACTGAGCAGATGAAAAGAACCCGAGACAAGGCTGAAGTGTTTACACCTTGTTGGATATGTAATGAACAGAACAATTTAGTCGATGATGCATGGTTTGGCAGGCAGAATGTGTTCAATACCAGTAGTGGTGATTCGTGGAGAGTTACAGATGGGGTAGTCGACTTTCCAAATGACAAGACATGGCAACAATATGTAGATGCTAGAAGATTGGAAATTAGTTGTGGAGAAGCACCTTATCTTGTTAGCAGATATAATACAGTTACAGGTGAGTCGATACAGATAAAAGACAGAATAGGAATTCTTGATAGAAAAATGCGTATTGTTTCTGAGAATACGCAGACCGAGGAAGAATGGCTCAAATGGACAATCAGGGCATTTCAGAGTACATATGGCTACGATTATCAGGGCGATAATGTATTGTTGGCAAGAGAGAACCTGCTATTCACTTTTTCAGATTATATGGTGAGTAAGTTTGGAAAAGAGCCGACATTAGTTCAAATGAAGAAGATTGCCAATATAGTTGCATGGAATATCTGGCAGATGGATGGAATTACACTCACTACTCCATATAGTGAAGCAAGTCCATTGCACAGACAGATGACTATATTTGATTACATGGATGGAAATGTGGAAGAAGAAAAGATTCCTATGTTCAGTTTGATTAGGGATTGGAGAGCCGAAGAAACGATAGAGTTCAGGTCTTTGATGAATGAGGGGTACTGATATGGAGAAAGAGTTTAAGAATGCATTTGATTATAAGGTAATCTATGTTTTTGAAATTAATGATGAGAAGCATAAAGGTAAGGTAAAGATTGGAGATGCTACACTTCATACAACAAAAACGATTGAATGTCTTGCTCCAAATAGTAGAGAGCTAAATCAAGCAGCATTAGATAGAATCAAGGCATATACAAATACTGCTGGAGTAACGCCTAAGTTGCTTCATACTGAGTTAGCAGTTAGAACTGTAAAAGAAGGTGGACAAGTACAGCTTAAGGCATTTAGAGATTATGATGTCCATACGGTGTTGAAAAACTCAGGCATAAAAAATTCAACGATTGATGAAACCACAGGAAAAGAGTGGTTTGATATAGATTTGCAGACTGCTGAGAAAGCTATTTCAGCAGTTAAAAATAATGCATCAAATTTGAGCAATACGGAGGTCGTTTCTCATGCTCCAATTATATTTAGACCTGAACAGGAAGAGGCTATAAAGAGAACAATCAAACAGTTCAAGAAGTCCTATAGAATGCTTTGGAATGCAAAGATGCGTTTTGGTAAGACCATTTGTGCATTGGAAGTTGTAAGGCAAATGAATTTTCATAAAACCATTATTCTTACCCACAGACCTGTAGTTAATGAGGGTTGGTATGAAGATTTTACAAAGATATTCAGGGGTAGTTCTAATTTCATATATGGCTCAAAGGCTAATGGATATACAGTCGAGCAGTTGCTGAATACTGAGAAGAATTTTGTATATTTTGCTTCTGTTCAAGATTTGAGAGGTTCTTCTCAGGTTGGTGGTAAATTTGACAAGAATGACATTATATTCAAGACCGTTTGGGATTGCGTAATTGTGGATGAAGCTCATGAGGGAACGACAACTCTTTTAGGTGAAGATACTGTAAGGGCAGTATTAAAGGATGGAAACAATACAAAATTATTAGCGTTATCTGGTACACCATTTAATATCCTAGATGGCTATGAGGAAGATGCCATATACACTTGGGATTATATTATGGAGCAAGAGTGTAAGTCAGAATGGGATAAGAACCACTTTGGTGATTCTAATCCTTATGAGGAGTTACCAGAGCTTCGTATATACACTTATGACCTTGGTCAGATTTTACACAATAGAGACTATATTGCATTTGAAGATAAGGCATTCAATTTCCATGAGTTTTTTAGAACGTGGACAGGTGATTATGAAATTGACCACGCCAATATGCCAGCGTATGCCAAGGTGGGTGATTTTGTCCATGAGTTTGATGTGCTAAGTTTTTTGAATATGCTAACAAACCCAGACGACAAGAGTATGTACCCATATTCTACTGAAGAGTATCGTAATTTGTTTAAGCATACACTTTGGATAGTGCCAGGGGTAAAAGAAGCCAGAGCCTTGAAGAAGTTGATGATAGAGCGTACTTTGTTTGGTAATGGTATGTTTGATATTGTAAATGTTGCTGGCAATGGTGATGAGGAAGAAAAACCAGAAGAAGCATTAAGCAAGGTAAAGACTGCAATAAAAAATGCAGGAGAAGATAATTATACAATAACCTTATCTTGTGGCAAACTTACAACGGGAGTAACTGTTCGAGAATGGACAGGGGTATTCATGTTAGCTGGTTCATTTTCAACATCTGCTGCAAATTATCTTCAGACAATTTTTAGGGTTCAGTCACCATGTAATATAAATGGTAAGATAAAAGATGTAAGTTATGTATTTGATTTTGCTCCCGATAGAACTTTAAAAATGGTATCAGAAGCAGTTTCAATATCAGCAAAGGCTGGTAAACGTAATTCAGAGGATAAGCGAGTGCTGGGTAAGTTTCTGAATTATTGTCCTGTGATAGCCATAGAAGGTTCAGAAATGAAGGAATATAGTGCTAATAGGCTATTACAACAGTTAAAACGAGCTTACGCTGATAAGGTTGTTAGAAATGGTTTTGATGATAGCAATTTGTATAGTGATGAGTTGTTCATGCTGGATGATGTGGATATCCAGAAGTTCGACGAATTGAAAGGAATCATTGGTACATCAAAGGCAGCACCGAAAGCAAATGATATAATTGTTAATGAACAGGGGCTTACAAAGGAAGAATATGAGGAAACTGAAAAGTTGAAGAAGAGGCCTAAGAAAGAGCTTTCTCCAGAGGAGAAGGCAAGGCTTGAAGAACTTAGGCAGTTGAAGAAGTTGCGTAACGATGCTATATCCATTCTCAGAGGTATCTCTATAAGAATGCCATTGCTTATTTATGGTGCAGAAATCCCTTACGAGGAAGAGATTACTTTGGATAAATTTGTAGACATGGTTGATGATTCATCTTGGGAAGAGTTCATGCCAGATGGTGTAACCAAGGATAAGTTTAGGGAGTTTAAGAAGTATTATGATGAAGATGTATTTATAGCCGCAGGTCGAAGAATAAGAAATGTAGCAAAAGAAGCAGACACTTTAAGCCCTACTGAGCGTGTGCAGAAAATAGCTGGACTTTTCAAATATTTCAAGAACCCTGATAAGGAGACAGTCCTTACACCTTGGCGAGTGGTAAATATGCATATGAGTGATTGTCTTGGCGGTTGGGACTTCTATAGTGAAAGTCATAAGGATGACGAAATGCCTGATACACCGAGGTTTGTAGACCAAGGTGATGTTACGCAAGATGTATTTTTCAAGCGTGACACGAGAATATTGGAAATCAATTCAAAGACAGGTTTGTATCCTTTGTATGTTACTTATAGCGTGTTTAGGGCAAAGTGTCAGGGTATTGATGAGAAAGAGCTTATATTGAAAAAACAAAGAGATATCTGGTTTGAGACAGTAAGAGATAATATTTATGTTGTATGTAAAACGCCGATGGCAAAGACTATAACCAAGAGAACTTTGGTGGGATATTATTCTCAGAAGATTAATGCACATTACTTCGATGATTTAATAAATACGATGGCAAATAAGCCGCAGTTGTTCGTTGACAAGGTAACCAAGGAAAGTTATTGGAAGAAAGGAAATAAGACTATGCATTTTGATGCGATTGTAGGCAATCCGCCTTATATGCAAATGGATTCAGGAGCCCAAGCAAGTGCAAAACCAATATACAATAATTTTGTTGAGACAAGTAAGTCGATTTCACCTAATTATCTTTCGTTTATTATCCCTACAAGATGGTATGCAGGAGGAAAAGGGTTAGATGCATTTAGAGATAAAATGCTAGATGACAAGCATATTAGGACTTTAAATGATTGTTTAGCGCCTGAGTATATATTTCCAAATACAAATATTAGAGGGGGGGTGTGTTATTTCTTATGGGACTTAAAGTACAATAATATGTTAGATTTAGTGCATATAGTTACTAGCGATAAAGGAAATATTATAAGTGATGTTATGCGTCCATTGAAGGTTGAGGGTGCTGATGTATTTATTAGATTTAATGAGGCAATATTAATTATACAAAAAGTAAAATCTAAAATAGGAGAATCATTGGATACATGGATATCTCCTCGTAGACCATTTGGTATTGATAGTTCTTTTTCAAAGAGTGAGGAATTTAGTGGGATTAAGAATACAGAACATTGTGTTGAGTGTATAGGAAAAGGATTGCAATTAGGTTATATTAGGAAAGATAGTATTGAGACGCATATGGAATGGGTAGATACATGGAAAGTGTTCATGCCTAGAGCGAATAATATAGGTACTGAGTTGAATGATGATAATTTAAATACATTTATTGGAAAGCCAGGAATGGTATGTACTGAGGCATATATTGCAATTGGTGCAGATAAGAATTTGGATGAAATAAAATGTAGAAATTTATCCACTTATATGAGAACTAAATTTGCTAGATTCATGCATAGTTTAGCAAAAGCAAGTCAAGATGCAACTTCAAAAACATTTGTATTTGTTCCAGTGCTTGATTTTTCTAGAAGATGGTTGGATAAAGATTTGTATGAGTATTTTTCATTGTCTGATACAGAAGTAACATTTATAGAAAAAATGATAAAACCTATGGAGTAAATTTTATGTCATCAGTAACACAAAGAATTACAGAGATTAAGCAACCTACAGGTGGATATCTACCTTTATCAAAAATGAATATTGCAAAGATAGCAGATGGTAGAATCCTGAAGGATAGTGAAAATCTTCATCCAAGTGTTATTGGTATGGCTGTTGATTACTTATCAAGGTTTATGTCAGGTACACCTGTAAAAGAGGCATTTGCTATTTCTTTGAAGGGTGCAAAAATAGCTGAGAAGTTTGGCGTTACAGATTCTAGAGCGAAGTCATTTGTTTTATTGAGGCACATAAAGGGGGTAGATGATGATTCGATTATATGTGCCTGTAAATTGGTAACCTATGATGTATGGCTTCGTAATACAAGATATGCATTAGATTCATTAAGTGAAGCTGACACAGAACCGGATTCTAGCACGATTTCCAACATAAGAATTATGGTGGAAAGAAGTATTGAGTTTTTTGAAAAGTTTGGACCTGTGACAGTTGATGGTTTTACATTTGAGACTGCTGGCTACACGAAAACAGTTGATTTTGGCGATGGAGATTTCCTTACGGAGGATACATTATGGGACTTCAAGGTTCTAAGTAAAGCTCCGTCACCAAAGTATACACTTCAGATTCTCATGTATTGGATAATGGGACAACATTCTGAGAAAGACATATTTAAAGGGATTAACAGAGTGGGGATATTTAATCCCCGATTAAATGTTGTTTACACTGTAGAGGTGGCAGATATTGGTGAGGATATAATTAAGCAAATTGAAGATGTAGTCATATGTTATGGCAGTTGATTTGGTGTAGGAGAAATACGAAGGATGGATATAATTAATATACCGCAACCTTGTAATGAGGAAGTACAGAAGTATTTAGATTTATGGGATTCACTTGAAAACTATGTGCTACAGGAGAGTAGTCTGGATAAATTATTTAAGGTTGTGTTACCCAATAATACAGAGACAGAAGATATACTTATTAAAGCGAGTACACTGAATGATTTCTACAATACAAAAATCTTCTCAATATTTCCTGTTGCAAAGTATATTCAGTCGTTGAATATAGATGCGAGGTTAAGGTGTGGAGATTCTTCTTTAGTGGCAGAGATAGCTGATGTGGAAATAGCAGGAAAGAAAAAATGCTTTTATTCGTTTGCATCGAAGTATTGTTCACATCATAACCAAGATGAATTTCCAATATACGATAGTTATGTCGAGAAAGTATTGGTATATTTCAGAAAAAAGGATATGTTTGATAAGTTTAAGTTGGCTGATTTAAAAAATTATCCACGTTTCAAAGAGATATTACTCAGCTTTGCAGATTATTATGGTATAGCAGAATATGGGTTGAAAGATTTGGACAGATATCTCTGGCAGTTAGGTAAAGAATATTTCCCGAAAAGTTATTGAGATATTGGTAAACTTTCAGTAACAAATAATCCATATAATAGTATTGTTGAAGTGAACAATAATTATACTATAGATTTAGGCGTGGATGTTGAGTTCATGAACCAAATGGGGTATCGAATAATTAATCAGAATAACGTAATGCCACGAATAAAGCCTAATTGTTCTTCAAAGGTTACAGGTCATTTGTATATTGGACAAGTTGTAATGTTGTCTGATAAGTTAAAAAATGGATTGAAATAACTTGGAAGAATGATAAGGGAGATTTGTGTTCAGAGTGGGTACAGAATTGTAAGGTCTCGGAATTAAAATGATGAGGCATTGATAATAAGACATATATAAAGAGGCATATGCTTCGAGACTGTTTGTTTAAAGAGGTATATGTTCCGAGCCTAATATAAAGAGGTCATTGTTTCATGCAAGTGACCAGGCGGCGAAGCTGGCGAAGGTGAATGAGGAGTAATAAAGACAGATTTTTGGTGGACTGGAAAAATGAATAAGTGAGATAAGGAATGAGTTGTCCTATATCGGTTTAAGTGACTGATATAGGGCATTTTTTGCGTAGAGATATAGGTGGAGTTTGCAGGGGAGTGTGTGAAAAAATATAGAGTATCAACTGAAAAATTAGGAAGTGTTTGTAAAAAAGCAGAATAATGTATAACAGAAGGATTTTAATGAATAGAAAGTATTTAGAAATAGAACAAACGTTCTTGCGTTAAAATGATATATATGATATATTATATAAAGAACATAAGTTTGGAGGTGCGATGCATATGGGAAGGCTATTTGTAAATGATACAGAAATACAGGTACTGAAATTTGAAGAGGATGATTATATTTCGCTAACAGATATGGTAAGAAATATAGAGAACGGATATGTTTTAATAGAAAAGTGGTTAAGAAACAAAAATACAATCGAGTTTCTTGGTATCTGGGAGGAATTGTATAATGAACAGTTTGATTATGATGAATATTGTAACATTATGCAAGAGGCTGGATTAAATAGATTTGTAATGTCTGTAAAGCAGTGGGTAAAAAGAACCAATTCAAAAGGAATTATTGCAAAGGCTGGTCGATATGGTGGTACATATGCATATAAGGACATTGCGTTTGAGTTTGCAAGCTGGGTATCTCCTAAATTTAAATTGTATTTGATAAAGGAATTTGAAAGGTTAAAGGAAGAAGAACGTATACAACTTGGCTGGAATGCTAAAAGAGAATTAGCAAAGATTAATTATCATATACATACAGATGCAATAAAAGAAAATCTGATTCCTAAAGAATTAACAGTTCAGCAGACATCTGTTGTATATGCATCGGAAGCAGATGTGTTGAATATGGCGTTATTTGGAAAGACGGCAAAGCAATGGAGAGATGAAAATCCAGAAAAAAAGGGAAATATTAGGGATTATGCATCTATTAATGAGTTGATTTGCTTATCCAATATGGAGAATATTAATGCTGTATTAATTCGTGACGGAATTCCACAAAAAGAAAGGTTAGTGAAATTAAATAAAATTGCGATACATCAAATGATGGTTTTGGAGGAACAAAAGGAGCATTCGTATTTGAAATAATTTTAATTCCCCCGAATTCGGGGGAATTAAAATTAAAGATATAAGGACAAAATATATAAAGTTGTTTATCCATTTATTGCAAAATGACAGGCTTTGCACTATAATCATTTTGTGCTTTGTGTAAAGCATACAGATAAAATAGAATGCTACAAAATAACATAAAGCACTCTATGACAAAGAACAAGAGAGGCAGTATATATGAAAGCATGGGAGAAAAATATACGAAAAGTAGTACCATATACACCGGGGGAGCAGCCGAAGGAAAAGGATGTCATCAAGTTGAACACCAATGAGAATCCGTATCCGCCTTCTCCGAAGGTGATGGCGGCAAAGCAGGAGCTGGACCGCCTGCGTTTTTATCCGGACCCGGAGGCAAAGGATTTGGTAGAAGCGATAGCCCGGTATCATGGTCTTAACCGGAACCAGGTGTTTGCAGGGGTCGGCTCGGATGATGTGCTTGCCATGTCGTTTTTGACATTTTTTAATTCCGATAAACCAATCCTGTTCCCGGATATTACATACAGCTTCTATGATGTATGGGCGGACTTGTTCCGTATTCCATATGAGACGAAGGCACTGGATGACAATTTCTGTCTTGTGGCAGAGGATTATTATGGGGAGAACGGAGGAGTGGTTTTTCCGAATCCAAACGCACCCACCGGACTGGCAGTGGAGCTTTCCTTTATCAGGGATGTGTTAGATTCCAACCGGGATGTGGTTGTAATTGTAGATGAGGCATATATAGATTTTGGCGGCGAATCGGCATTAGCTTTACTAAAGGATTATGATAATCTTTTGGTAGTGCGTACATTTTCCAAGTCCCGTTCCATGGCTGGATTGCGAATCGGATATGCCATGGGTAATGAAGCTTTGATTAAGGCATTAAATGATGTGAAATTCAGCTTTAATTCCTATACAATGAATTATCCTTCTATTGTGATGGGTACTGCCAGCATGAAGGATGATGTCTATTTTAGAGAGACAGTGGAAAAGGTAGTGGCAACCAGGGAGTGGTTTGAAAAAGAGCTTACCAGGCTGGGCTTTACCTATCCGAAATCAAGCTCTAATTTTGTGTTTGCAAGCCATAAAACAATTCCTGCAAGGGAAATCTTTGAAAAAGCAAAAGAACAGAAAATATATGTCCGCTATTTTGATAAGCCAAGAATTAATAATTATCTCCGTATTTCCATTGGAACAGATGAGGAGATGAGAACCTTTGTAAAATTTTTGGAAAGGCTTGTGTGATATAGCATTTCCTGTGCCTTTTACTTTTGTTAGAAGTATATGGAAAACCCTGCTTGACTATAAGTGTCGAATTCGATATGATATGGGAGAACTCATACATGCCGGATTCGGCACTTGTTCTATTTCAGGTACATATCGTACCACTATTATCCTATTCTGATTAAATGTGTAGATTTTTCTTTCCATCATGTTTATATATTCCTGACGGAAGGATATGTAGTTTGCCCGGTACTCAGTATAAACAGCAAACAAAAGGAGAAACATCGTATGAATTATCAGGAATTTTTAACGTATATAAAGGATAATCTTCCGGAATATGTCAGACGTTTCCGGTATATAAGCCGGAATGCTGATTTGGAGCCGGAGGATTTGAGTGGGGAAGAAGACAGCCGGACGGATAAGTTTGAGGCGGAGCTTCATAAGGTTATAAAGAACAATGGCATTGTATTGGATGGAATTACACTCCGGAGGGAGGGAGAGCCCATTAGTCCCAATATGTATTTAAATTCTTATTTTGAAAGCTATCAGATGGGGAAGCCCATGGCAGTCATTATGGAAGAGTTAACCGCCAGATATCAGAAATTAATGGAAGAAAGCAACATTGAGATAGCGGATGTTTATGATTTCAAATCTGTAAAAAATGATATTGTGCTGCGTTTGGTTAATTATGATAGAAACCGGGAGATGTTAAAAGGCTGTCCCCATAAGAAATTTTTGGACCTTGCAATTACATTTCGCTATATTGTAAACAGAGACCAGACGGGAATAGCCAGCTCCCTGATTTCCAAAGAAGAATTTGAACTTTGGGGGATTGATATGGAGGATTTGTATCAGATTGCCCTTTTCAATACCATGAGAGAGTTTCCGTGGCATATGGATTCTCTGGCAAAGGTGATTGTGGACTGCATCCGGAGACGGATGCCGGAGGAGGCTTCCGGAGAACTGGAGGAAGAGCTGGCAGCTCTGGAACGGACAGAGAATGGGGTAAATATGTTTGTATTATCCAATGACTCCGGCATTAACGGAGCGTCCAGTATTTTGTATGATTCTGTTATCAGCAATTTTGCAAGGGTACAGGAATGCAATGTCTTTATACTTCCCTCCAGTGTACATGAGGTAATGCTGGTGCCGGAAACTGCAGAGACCGGAGCGGAGTTTTTGGAGGGGCTGGTGAGAGAGGCGAACCAGAGTGCGGTAGGACTGATTGATTTACTGTCAGACCATATTTATTATTACGACAGAGAGAAGGACCAGATATTTATTTACGGACAGAATTAAATGGATAAAAGTTGACAAAATCTGTATCATGTCCTAAAATAAAAACAAGTGAATAAAGATTCACAATTGTGGGGGATACGTATGAATAATAATTTTGTTAACAGAAAAGACCGGATTATTGCTTCTGCTATTGAAATTATCAGTGAAGCGGGTCTGGCTTCTCTTACTACGAAGAATCTTGCAATGAAAGAAAATATGTCGGAATCTCTGCTTTACAGATACTTTGGGGGTATTGAAGAGGTATTAGTGGAGGTGGTTGATACTTTTACTAAGTTTGACCGTAGTATGATAGCGACGGTAGAAGCAAAGGAGATTTCGCATTTTGAACGGGTTTTGGATATGTTGGGAACCCTGAGTACATATTATGATGGTTATTACGAAATGGCGGCTATTGTATTGAATTATGAGGAATTTCTGCATAATGTGAATACAAGGGAAGCAATTGCCGAATGTATTAAAATGCGGACAAATTTTGTCCGGAAGGAATTAAAGGCGGCAATGGATGAAGGGGAGATTATAGATGTTTTTACTTCCGAAGAACTTTCCAACCTTCTGCTGGGAAGCCTGAACCGGGATTTATTAAACCGGAGAATCCAAAATGACAGTAAATCACATTCGCAGGTGGCTATGGCTACCCTGAATAAGCTGGCGGGTTTGGTTCGTGTCAAAGGGGATTCATAAACCAGCGGCAGAGTAAGATGCAGAGAGATAATATGTACAAAGGATTTGGAGGATTCTATGAGAGTATTAATTGCGGATGATGATTTTGCAAACAGGAGATTTTTAGAGCAGATTTTTAACAGATATGGCGATGTGGTTGCGGTGGACAATGGTATGTCTGCAGTAGATGAGGCCATTAAAGGCATAGAGGAAAGACAGATATTTGATTTAATCTGTCTGGATATTATGATGACCAAGCTGGATGGATATAAAACATTAGAAGCGATTCGTGAAGCAGAGAAGAAATATGCTGTGCTGGAAGAAGAGCGGGCGAAGGTTATCATGATTAGCGCACTGGATGAGGTGGTTTTGGACAGTATCCAGGTATGTAGTGATTATAATGCATATATTTGTAAACCAATCATGCTGGACAAATTTGAAAAGTTATTGGAAAAAATGGGATTCCAGAAAAAACAGAATTAATACAGAGGGTAATTTTATGGATTTATTTGACTATATGCGGGAAGCAGATATGGAAAAAGAATCACCCTTAGCGAAGAGATTACGGCCAACAACCCTTGATGAGGTTGTTGGTCAAAAGCATATTATAGGGAAAGATAAGCTGCTCTACCGGGCAATTAAGGCGGATAAGCTGAGTTCTATCATTTTCTATGGCCCGCCGGGAACCGGTAAGACAACTTTAGCTATGGTGATTGCCAACACCACAAGCTCTGTTTTTACTTCTCTGAATGCGACTACCGCAGGAAAGAAGGATATGGAAGAGGTGGTTTTGAAGGCTAAGGACAATTATGGAATGTATCAGAAGAAAACGATATTGTTTGTGGATGAGATACACCGGTTTAATAAGGCACAGCAGGATTATCTGCTTCCCTTTGTGGAGGACGGGACGATTATTCTGATTGGAGCCACTACGGAAAATCCATATTTTGAGGTAAATGGAGCTTTGATTTCCAGGTCACATATCTTCCGGCTGGAATTGTTGGAGAAGGAAGATATCAAAACACTGATAAAACGGGCGGTATATGATACAGAAAAGGGAATGGGTGCCTATCATGCAGAAATTGATGAGGAGGCGCTGGATTTCCTGGCAGATATGAGCGAGGGAGACGCCAGAAGTGCACTGAATGCCGTTGAGCTGGGCGTTCTTACCACAGAGCCGGGAGCGGATGGAAGGATTCACATCACACTTCCCGTGGCAGAGGAATGCATTCAGCGAAGAGCAGTGAAATATGATAAGGATGGCGACAACCATTACGATACAATTTCTGCTTTTATTAAGAGTATGCGGGGCTCTGACCCGGATGCGGCGGTTTATTATCTTGCAAAAATGTTAGAGGCTGGAGAAAGTGTAACGTTTATTGCCAGACGGATTATGATATGCGCGTGTGAGGATGTGGGGATAGCCGACCCCCAGGCGATACAGGTCGCAGTGGCATGTGCCCAGGCAGTGGAGAGAATCGGAATGCCGGAGGCGCAGCTGGTGCTTGCAAATGCAGCATTGTATGTGGCAGGAGCTCCAAAATCCAATGCGGTGACAAATGCAATTTTTGACGCCCTTGCAACAGTCAAAAACCAGAGGACAGGCTCTGTTCCCCCACATCTCCGGGATACGCATTATAAAGGAGCTAAGGAACTGGGACATACAGGGTATCTTTATCCACATGACTATCCCGGTAATTTTGTGAAACAGCAGTATCTGCCGGATGCCATTAAGGATGCAAGATTCTATCATCCTACAGAGAACGGATATGAGAAGCAGGTGAGAGAACGGCTGCAGGATTTATATGGGGAGGCGTATTAGACGGTTATGAAGAGAGTAAGGCAGATTGTGGCATGGCTCACAATCATTGTAATTATCGGTTTGATTATCGGTACCGTTATCTGTGCTGTAACAGGCAGTAAATATTTTTATGGAATGCTGTTCCTGGCATTGGCAGTACCGATAGTATTATGGGTATTTATGTGGTTTACACATTTGATTCATGGGGATTCTGAGGTGATACCAAAGGAAGATTTAGAAAAACTGGAAGAGGAAAAATAAAGGATACAAAAGGGGAACGGAGCCGGCGAACCGGCTCCGTAAATAGGGGAGGATAAAGTATTATCGGATTCCCTAAGCTTAGAGAATCGTTTTCACGAAATTAACCGCTGCCAGCTCATATCTGCCACCGGCTGATTTCGTGATATTTTAATTATGTCCCGTTTTAACACTTTTATACATGTAACTTGAAAAAAAGATTATGCTTTGCTATAATCTAGCTTGTTATATACGAGATGTATAACGCAGAATTCATTATTTTTTGTAAAAGGATGGTAAAAACAAATGAGTTTATTAAAAGACTGGCGCGAATATGCATATGGACAAATGGATGACAGAACTCCTCAGGGAAGACAGTTCTGGTTGAATTATTTTGGAGTAGAACAGGGAATCTATAAGCAGCTGCTATCAAATCCGGATGAGGTTGTGAAGGGTACTGTAAAGGAACTGGCGGAAAAATATGACACTACAGTCCAGCTTATGACAGGATTTTTAGACGGTATTGATGACAGCTTAAAGACACCAAATAATATGGAAGAATTAGAAGAGGATACAGAGGTTTCTCTGGATTTTGATTTGGAGACCTTATACAGAAATATGGTGGGCTGTGATGCAAACTGGCTCTATGAGTTAGAGGAGTGGAATAACCTTATACCAGAGGATAGAAGAAAAGAGCTCTACAAGATTGAAAAGAGCTCCAGAACCGTTGTAAAACCGCCTAAGATTGGAAGAAATGACCCATGTCCTTGCGGAAGCGGGCGTAAATATAAGCAATGCTGCGGCAGGAACTAGCCAAGCCGGAGCAGAAGTAAAAGGATAGATAAAAAGACACTGAAAATGAGGGAAAGTATGAGTAAAATAAGAACCAGATTTGCACCAAGCCCAACAGGAAGAATGCATGTGGGAAATTTGAGAACGGCATTATATGCCTATTTGGTGGCAAAGCATGAAAATGGAGATTTTATATTAAGAATAGAGGATACGGACCAGGAGAGATACCAGGAAGGTGCAGTGGATATTATTTACCGCACCATGAAGGGAACGGGCTTGATTCATGACGAGGGTCCGGACAAGGATGGAGGCGTTGGTCCCTATGTGCAGAGTGAACGGCAGGAGCAGGGAATCTACCTTCAGTATGCAAAGGAGCTGATTGATAAGGGAGAGGCGTATTATTGTTTTTGTGACAAGGAGCGTCTTGATAACCTGCAGGAAGAGGTTGTGGATGGAAAATCTGTCCGCAGATATGATAAGCATTGTCTTCATCTGAGCAAGGAAGAGGTAGAAGCAAAGCTGGCGTCAGGGATTCCCTATGTTATTCGCCAGAATGTTCCGCTGGAGGGTGAAACCAGCTTTGAGGATGAGCTTTATGGAACGATAACGGTACCGAACCAGGAATTGGATGATATGATTCTGATTAAATCAGATGGATATCCAACCTATAATTTTGCAAATGTGGTGGATGACCATTTGATGGGCATCACACATGTGGTAAGGGGACAGGAGTATTTATCTTCCTCACCCAAATATAACCGCCTATATCAGGCGTTTGGATGGGAGGTTCCCGCATATATCCATTGTCCCACCATTACCAATGAGGAGCACCAGAAGCTGTCCAAGAGAAGTGGACATTCCTCCTATGAGGATTTGCTGGAGCAGGGCTTTGTAACAGAGGCAATTGTCAATTTTGTTGCCCTTCTTGGCTGGAGCCCGGAGGATAATCGGGAAATTTTCTCACTGGATGAGCTTGTTAAGGTGTTTGATTACCATCATATTTCCAAATCCCCGGCTGTATTTGATATGGTAAAGCTGCGCTGGATGAATGGAGAATACATTAAAAAGATGGATTTTGATAAATTTAAGGAAATGGCGCTTCCATATGTGAAGGAAGTCATTACGAGGGATGTCAAAATTGATGAGATATTAGAACTTGTCAAGACACGTATTGAGGTTTTTCCGGATATCAGGGAGCATATTGACTTCTTTGAGGAGCTTCCGGATTATGATATAGCGCTGTATACCCATAAAAAGATGAAGACCAACAGTGAAAATTCCCTGGAAATCCTGCGGGAAGAATATGAGCTTTTAAAGAATGTGGACGACTGGTCTGTGGACACTCTTCATGACACATTGATGGAGTATATAGCCAAAAAAGAGATTAAAAACGGAACCGGATTATGGCCGGTGCGTACCGCTGTGTCAGGAAAGCAGATGACACCGGGCGGAGCCTTTGAGATTATGGATATTCTTGGAAAAGAAGAGTCCTTGAGGCGTATTGAAATAGGAATTCATAAATTAGAGAAAGCAAGCTGATTAGCAGACGAAAGGAGAAGGAATGCCGGATTTTAACGAGGGACAGATGGCTGCAATTCATCATGTGAATGGTCCGATGCTGGCATTGGCGGGTCCTGGCTCTGGGAAAACAACTGCGATGGTGTACCGCATAAAATATTTAATTGAAGAGGCTGGCGTTCCATCCTCACGGATTCTGGTAATTACCTTTACAAGAGCCAGTGCAAGAGAGATGGAGGAGCGGTTTCGCAAAATCATGAAAGGTTCTGAATGTCACTGTACATTTGGAACCTTTCATTCCATATTCTTTTCTATTTTGAAAATGGCATATGGTTATAATGCAGGTAATATTTTGCGGGAGGATGAAAAATATGCGATGATTCGCGATATCATCCGTGAGAAAAATCTGGAGTATGAAGATGAGGAAGAGCTGGTTACCGCAGTAATCAGGGAAATAGGACTGATGAAGGGTGATATGATTTCTTTAGAGCACTTTTATTCTGCATGTGCAGGTGATGAGGTGTTCCGGGATATCTGCAGGGAATATGAAGCGAAGGTTACTTCCATGGGGAAACTGGATTTTGATGACATGATGGTATACTGCTATGAACTGTTAAAGGAAAGGGAGGATATCCTTAAAAATCTTCAGAAACGCTATTCCTATATTCTGGTGGATGAATTTCAGGATATTAATAAAATTCAGTATGAGATTACAAAATTGCTGGCAGCGCCATCCAATAACCTGTTTATTGTGGGAGATGACGACCAGAGTATTTATGGGTTCCGGGGAGCCAGACCGGAGATTATGCTGCATTTTAAAGAGGATTATCCCGATGCGGTGGAAACCTTGTTTGATATGAATTACCGCTGCAGTCGTAATATTACGGAGGGGGCTGTCCGGGTAATTGCCAACAACCAAATCCGCTTTGACAAGAAAATTGTAAGCAGCAGGGATTATCAGGAGCCAATCCATATACATCATATGCAGAGCCTGGCAGAGGAAAACAGCCATGTCATAAAAAGCATTCAAAAATATGGACAGGATGGAATTCCTTATTCAGAAATGGCGGTGATATTGCGGACCAATGTACAGGCGCGCAGTATTGTGAATAAGCTGATGGAATATAATATTCCTTTTCAGGTTCGCGACAGAGTGCCCTGTATATATGACCATTTTACGGTAAAGACCATATTGGATTATATCCGTGCGGCTATGGGAATAAGGGAAAGGGCATTGTTTTTGCGGATTCTCAATAAGCCAAACCGCTATCTGTCAAGAGAGCTTTTGACGGAGCCGGTGGTGAGCTTCCAGGAGCTTAAGAAAATGGCAGATGGAAAAGAATGGGCGATTGGCAATATTGACCAGCTTGAGTATGAATTGAAGATTCTTGCGGGGTTAAAGCCCTTTGCGGCGGTGAACTTTATCAGGAAGGCGATAGGGTATGACGGATATCTGACAGATTATGCAAAATACCGGCATTTAAATGCGGATGATTTGCTGGGAACACTGGATGAGCTGCAGGAGCTGGCGAAGCAATATAAAACCTTTGGAGATTGGTTTGAGGGGATTGACAGATACCGGGAAGACCTGGAACAGCATATGAAGAAAAATGCAAGGGAAAAGCGCAGCGGCGTGACAGTAACTACAATGCACAGTGCCAAGGGGTTGGAATTCGACAGCGTTTTTCTGCTGGAGGCAAATGAGGGCATGACGCCGTATAAAAAGGCTGTAAAACCGGAGGAGCTTGAAGAGGAACGCCGGATGTTCTATGTGGCGATGACGAGAGCGAAAAATCATTTGCATATCTATGAGGTGAAGGAGTATTACAACAAAGAGTTGGAGCCTTCCAGATTTTTGAATGAAGTATTATCTTAAAAGCCGGTTTAAATTTACCACTCCGGCACCCTGCATGTTGTAGGGAAGAAATGGAACGGTATAAGCAGCGTCCATCAGCCGGATTTTGGTCTGGTCATTGGTAAGATACGGATATTTCTGTAACAGAAGCGCACAGGTGCCGCTGATAAAAGGGACAGACATGGAAGTTCCGTTTTTGACGCTGTATCCGCCACCGGGCTTTGTACTTAGAATATGCAGACCGGGTGCCACCAGCTCCGGCTTGGTAATGTACGGAAGCAGCGGTCCGGCAGAAGAGAAATGCCTGCCGTCATAGGAGCCAACCGTGATTACCTTTTTACAGCTTCCGGGTGAGGTTATGGAATCCGGGGAGGGTCCCTTGTTGCCGGCGGAACAGCAGACCGTGAGACCTGCTTCCCATAATTTGGACACCCATAAATTTAACCGGTTTTTTTCCTGCTTTAGCTCGGAGCTGCTGCCCCCTACTGATATATTGACAATACGGATATCGTATTGCTCGTGGTAATCAAGCAGCCATTTTATGCTCTCGATAAAGGTATCTGTATACCCATTTCCGTGCCGGTCCAAAACCTTCAGACCAACTAAATTCACTTCAGGCGCAATTCCGGTGCGGGTGGAGGCAATAATGCCTGCCACATGGGTGCCGTGGGTATAGTCATCATATGGAATTTTTTTGTGATATACAAAGTCTTTAAAAGCAAGTATCCGGTGCGTGTTCATGTCAGGGTGGGGAGCCAGACCGGAATCTAAGATGGCAACGGTTATATTTTTTCCTGTAATCCCTGTTTTATGAAATGAACCTGCTCCGGATACAATAGCTGGAATTTTAGGAGAAGCAGACAATCTTAAACACCTCAGCTCTTTACAAAAACATATTTTGAGATTATAGTAATAGTATATGTGAAATTTTAAAAATGGGTTATCACTGTTTTAGAGAACCTTTTGTCTATGTACCGATGGGATTTTGAGGAGAGTATCATGTTAAAGAGAACTATCAGAATGGAATTGGATTCCCTGTTGAATGAGCTGAAAATGAATCTGGCAAATAATTATAAGGATTTGGCACATGATGCGTTAAAAAAGCTGCATACTACTCTGGACGAGTACCATGAGAATGGGAAGCTGAAGGACAAAGATTACAATAAATATAAGCAGATAGCGGATGATTATACTGCACGGATGGCAGATTATCATCACTGACAGGAGGAAAATGTGAAAATATGGAATAAAATGACTGCCCTGATGGTAGTAGTTTTTCTGGCATTTGGGTTAAGCGGATGCGCCACAGGCAGCAGTTCAAGGGGATTTAAGGAGGAGGATAAAATATCAGTTGTCACCACCATTTATCCCATGTATGATTTTGTGAAAAATATAGCTGGCGACAGAGCGGAGGTAATCAATCTGGTGCCGGCAGGAATGGAGCCCCATGATTTTGAACTGTCTACGGGAGATATGCAGCTGATGGAACAGGCAGAGCTTTTTATCTACAATGGGGCAGGAATGGAGCATTTTGTGGACAAGACCTTAAAGAGCCTGGGCAATGAAAAGCTTGTTGTTGTGGAGGCGGCAAAAGAGATTGATACATTTCAGTCTGAGGATGGGGAAACGGACCCCCATACATGGTTAAGTGTGGAAAATGCAATGGCAGAGGCGCTGGCGATTAAGGAAGCCCTTGTAAAAATGGACGGGGAAAATGCTGCCTATTATGAGGCAAATTATGAGGCATACAGGGAAAAACTTGAGAAGCTTGATACCAGATACCGTGAGGAATTAACGGGTCTTTCGGGGGATACCATTGTAGTGGCACATGAGGCATTTGGCTATTTATGCCAGGAATATGGACTAAAGCAGGAGGCGGTAGAGGGGCTGACTGCTGATTCCGAACCGGACTCGGCGAGAATGAAGGAAATCATTGATTTTTGTAAAGAAGAGGAAATCAAGGTTATTTTCTTTGAAGAACTGGTCAGTCCCAAAGTAGCCAATACCATTGCTTCTGAAATTGGTGCAGAGACCATGGTATTGAATCCTATTGAGGGATTGACAGCGGAGCAGGAAGAGGAAGGACTGGATTATATCGGTTTAATGGAAGAGAACCTGGAGGCACTTAAGAAGGCGTTAGAATAAGAGCTGCTGTAAGGATACAGAAAAGCTGAGAAAATAAGGGGAATGCATATGACATTAGATATTGTTGCGCTGGCAGTCAATGCCGTAATCAGTATTGCAGTTCCGGTTGTGATACTGATTGGAATGCTGGTAAAAAATACAAAAGAGAGAATATCGCTGCTGCTGTTATTTATAGCAGGAGCTATCACCTATATGGCAATGGAATGGGGAGTAAAGGAGCATGGTCTGGCATGGCTGTTTAACCATACGGATTTTGCAGAGTTTATGGATTCCCATTATATTCCCTATTTGCTGGTAGTGGCTGTTGCGGGTGCAGTGCTGGCATGTGTTCCCATAACGGGAATTGTGGCTTTTACCATGAAAAAAAAGCTGTCCTTTTCTATGGCAGTTGTTTTGGGTCTGAGCTATACCATGGCAGAATCTGTTATGCTGGTGGGATATCGGAGTATTAATACAATTGTGGAGCTGGTGAAAGGAACGGATATGGAGTTAAATTCTACTACGGCAGAATTATTTCTCTCCGGATATGAGCGGATATTGATGTCGGTGATTCAGATTGCTGTTTTCGTTGTTCTGGCTTATTTTATAGAGCGCAATATGACATTGCAGGGAAATCTGATTGCAGTATTTTGTCAGACCATGGCTGCCTTTCTGCCTGGATTTTTTATTGCCTTTTCCCTTACAGACTATTATGAGGTGTACGACAGGTCGGTGGCGCTTACATTGACTTATATTGTACTGACAGCTGCCGCAATATGCGGCGGGGTGGTTTTATACACCTTTCGTTATGCTTTCCGGGACAGGTCAAAATAAATTGCAGATTGTACAGAAAAAAGTTCATGGATTCAGGGAAAATAGCTTGAAATCCATGGAAAGAAATGGTACATTACTGTTCGAGCGGTATTCGTAAGAAACTGCATCGAATGATAGGTGTTGTCACAGCAAATCAACCGGTGGCTGAATGGCCGGGAGAATAAAGGGGTGATAACATGAAAATAGGTTTTATTGGTGCCGGTAAGGCGGGATGCAGCCTGGGAAAGTATTTTGCTTCAAGGAGTTCGCAGGCGGATGTCCGGATAACCGGTTATTACAGTATAATTTCAGAAGAAACCAGATGGGCAGCGCAGTTTACAGCTTCGGATTGTTTTCAGACCGCCGAGGAAGTGATTGCGGCAAGCGATACCATTGTCATATCGACTCCTGACGGAGCGGTAAAGAAAGTATGGGAAGCTTTAAATAAGGAAAATGTGAAGGGCAGAATTTTCTGCCATTTAAGTGGCTCCTTGTCATCCGATGTATTTTCAGGAATAGAAGAATTGGGAGGATATCCGATTTCTATTCATCCATTGTTTGCGTTCAGCGACAAAGAATCCGTGTATCAACAATTGAATCAGGTAAGCTTTACACTGGAAGGGCATCCGTATGCGGTGGCGCAGTGGAAGGATATACTTTCAGCCCTTGGCAATGCGTCCCTTGTAATTGATAAGGCGGTAAAGCCAAAGTATCATGCGGCAGCAAGTATCCTAAGCAACCATGTCATAGCGGTATTGGGAGCAGGATACCAGCTTTTAGAGGAATGTGGCTTTTCCGGGGAAGAGGCGAGAAGCTTTACCTCTGTACTGGTCAGGGATAATGTGGAGCATGCGATAAGGGAGGGCTGTGTTAAGGCATTAACCGGTCCCATTGAGCGTGCAGATGAGGAAACAGTCAGGAAGCATTTATCGGTGTTAAATCCCGGACAGAGGGAAATTTACCAGGCATGTGGCAGGCAGCTGCTTGCAATGGCAATGGAGAAAAATCCGGACAGGGCATATGACAATATTGAGGAATTGTTTTTTACAGGAGGGTACTATGAAAAATACAGTGTTAACATTTAAACAGGCAAAAGAAAAGGGCGAAAAGCTGTCTATGCTTACGGCATATGATTATTCAACTGCAAAGCTGATTGATGAGGCGGGAGTGAACTCCATCTTAATCGGCGATTCATTGGGAAATGTTATTCTGGGATATGAAGATACCATTTCCGTGACAATGGAGGATATGATTCATCATTGTGCAGCAGTGGCAAGAGGAGCAAAAAATGCGCTGATTGTTTGTGACATGCCTTTTATGAGTTACCAGACTTCCGTATATGATGCGGTGGTGAATGCGGGAAGGCTCATGAAGGAGGGCCGGGCACAGGCTGTGAAATTAGAGGGCGGAAAGGAAGTATGTCCTCAGGTAAAAGCCATTGTGGATGCCGGGATTCCGGTGTGCGGACATTTGGGATTAACGCCACAGTCCATAAATGCGTTTGGCGGATTTAAGGTGCAGGCAAAAACCGAGGCTGCTGCAAAGAAGCTGATTGAGGATGCAAAGGCACTGGAAGAAGCAGGGGCATTTGCGATGGTTCTGGAATGTGTGCCGGCAAAGATTGCAGAGCTGGTTACAGAGAAGGTTTCCGTGCCAACCATCGGCATCGGTGCGGGAAATGTATGCGATGGACAGGTTCTGGTATATCAGGATATGCTTGGAATGTTTAGTGATTTCACGCCAAAGTTTGTAAAGCGGTTTGCGGATATCGGAACCATAATGCGGGATGCATTTGCCGCTTATGACCGTGAGGTGAAGGCAGGAACTTTCCCGGAGGAAAAGCATGAATATACAGTTAGTGATGATGTGTTAGAGAAGCTTTATTAACAGGATATGAAAAGGAGAGCGCATATTATGAAAATTTCAGGTTCTATCAAGGAGACAAGAGCACAGGTAAAGGAGTGGAAAAAGCAGGGATTATCCGTTGCGTTAGTTCCCACTATGGGTTATCTTCATGAAGGGCATAGAAGTCTGATTGACCGTGCAAGGAAAGAAAATGACAAGGTGGTTGTCAGTATTTTTGTGAATCCCATGCAGTTTGGACCAAATGAGGATTTGGAGGCTTATCCAAGAGATTTGGAGAGGGATTCTAAGATTTGTGAGGATGGAGGCGTAGACTGGATTTTCCATCCGGAGGTGGAAGAGATGTACGGACCGGATTTTCATAGCTATGTGGATATGACTGTGCTGCCGGAAAAGCTCTGCGGAGCCAGCCGCCCGGTGCATTTTAAGGGTGTACAGACCGTTGTCAGCAAACTATTTCATATTGTACCGGCTGACCGGGCATATTTTGGACAAAAGGATGCACAGCAGCTTGCCATTATCCGCCGTATGGTAATTGACCTTAATTTTGACATTGAAATCATAGGCTGTCCGATTATCCGTGAAGAGGATGGTCTGGCGAAGAGTTCCCGTAATACCTATCTTTCCGGGGAGGAAAGAAAGCAGGCGGTTATTTTGAACCAGTCCCTGGAGGAGGCTATGAAGGCAATTGAGGCAGGAGAGAAGGATGCCCGGAAGGTAAAGGAGATTATTATAAATAAGCTAAACACCTGTCCTCTTGCTAAAATCGATTATGTAGAGGTGGTAAGCTTTGACAATATTCAGCCAATTGACAGGATTGAGGGTTCGGTATTAATTGCCATTGCAGTATATATCGGAACCACCAGACTGATTGACAACCGCATACTGATGTAAGAGGTTTACAACGGAAGGGAGAAAATTATGCTGATAAATATGCTAAAAGGAAAAATCCATCGTGCAACGGTGAAGCAGGCAGAGCTTCACTATGTGGGAAGTATTACCGTTGACCCGGTGCTGATGGAGGCTGCGGGAATTTTAGAGTATGAATATGTCCAGATTGTGGATGTGGAGAATGGAAACCGCTTTGAAACCTATACCATAGCCGGTGAACCGGACAGCGGCATGATTTGTTTAAATGGTGCTGCGGCAAGGCAGGTGGCAGTAGGTGACCATATTATTATTATGTCCTATGCCCAGATGACGCCGGAGGAGGCAAAGGAGCATAAGCCCCATGTGGTATTTGTGGATGATGAGAACCGGATTCGTCAGGTTTCCCGCTATGAGAAATACGGAGAACTGAGTCCGGAATTTTAAATCTTATATGTAATTGCGAAACTCTGCTTTTGAAAATAGGGAGTTTCGCAAATACATATTAAATCTTACATAATGAGGAGAAAAATTATGCTACAGGGAAAAACAGTTGTGCTTGGAGTGACCGGCTCCATTGCAGCTTACAAAATTGCAAATCTTGCCAGTATGCTGGTAAAGCTTCATGCCGATGTCAATGTGATTATGACGGAGAATGCTACAAATTTTATTAATCCGATTACCTTTGAGACGTTGACAAGCAACAAGTGCTTAGTGGATACCTTTGACCGTAATTTTCAGTACAATGTGGAGCATGTGGCGCTGGCAAAGCGGGCGGATTTGTTTATGGTGGCACCGGCGTCCGCCAATGTGATTGGAAAAATTGCCAATGGGATTGCGGATGATATGCTGACCACGACAATTATGGCATGCAAAGCACCAAAGCTGATTGCGCCAGCCATGAACACAAATATGTTTGAAAATCCAATTGTGCAGGATAATCTGGAGAAGCTGAAACAGTATGATTATGAAATTATCTCCCCGTCCACAGGGTATTTGGCATGCGGAGATACCGGAGCCGGTAAACTGCCGCCGGAAGAGGTGCTTCTGGATTACATCTTAAGGGAGCTGCACTATGAGAAGGATATGAAAGGAAAAAAGGTGCTTGTGACGGCGGGACCAACCCGTGAAGCAATTGACCCGGTACGTTTTTTGTCAAATCATTCCACCGGGAAGATGGGCTATGCCATTGCAAGATGTGCAATGGAGCGTGGAGCAGAGGTGACACTGGTTACAGGACAGACTTTCATTTCAAAGCCACCTTTTGTCAAGGTTGTTCCTGTGGTGAGTGCCAGGGATATGCTTGAGGCAGTGAAGGAGCATATGGAAGAGGCGGATTTTATCATCAAATCGGCAGCGGTGGCAGATTACACTCCGGAGACCGTGGCAGATGAAAAGATTAAGAAACAGGAGGAAGATATGTCGATTCCGCTTATCCGGACGACGGATATCTTAAAATATGTGGGAGAGCACAGGAAACCGCATCAGGTGGTCTGCGGCTTTGCCATGGAGACCAGGGATTTATTGGAAAATGCCGCAAAGAAATTAAGGGATAAAAATGCGGATATGATTGTGGCAAATAATCTGAAGGTGGCAGGCGCCGGATTTGGAACGGATACCAATGTGGTGACATTAATTAAAAGGGATGAAACCAGGGAGCTCCCGCTGCTGACAAAGGAAGAGGTTGCAAAGGTAATACTGGATGAGATGCTTGGCATGTGCCGGGAGGCGTAGAATATATAACAGGAGAAAAATCAAAAAACATGAAAAGAAAAGTATTGATTTTAGATATTGACGGAACATTGACAAACAGCAGAAAGGAAATCACACCTGAGACATTGGAAGCCCTGCTGGATATCCAGAGACAGGGACATACGGTTGTGATTGCATCCGGCAGACCTGTCCATGGAGTGAAGTGGATATCGGATATTTTACAGCTCAATAAGTTTGGCGGCTATGTACTTTGCTTTAACGGGGCAAGAATTATGGATGTGAAGACCGGGGAGATTGTGCACCAGCAGATATTTCCGGGGGAATGTATTGCACCGTTGTGGAAATATGCGAAGGAGCATGACATGGGGCTGGTAACCTATGAAGATGATACCGTGATTGCGGGAACCCGGATTGATGAACACATGCGGTTTGAGGCGGGGCTGAATCATATGGAGTTAAAGCAGGTAGAAGATTTTGTGTCCTATGTGGATTTTGATGTGAATAAATGTTTATTTACAGCTGATGTGGATGTGGCTCCCAAGCTGGAAAAGGAAATGGCATCAGAATACGAGGGAATCCTCAGTATATACCGTTCAGAACCATTTTTTATTGAGGCAATGCCGCCCGGGGTGGACAAAGCCGCATCCTTACAGCATTTATTTGCAAAGCTTGGCGTGGACAGGGCAGATACGGTGGCATGTGGGGATGGCTTTAATGATATTTCCATGATTCGGTATGCAGGTGTGGGTGTAGCCATGGCAAATGCCCAGGAAGCGGTAAAGGAGGCTGCGGATATGGTTACAAAATACACCAATGATGAGGACGGTCTGTTAGAGGTGATTGAAAAGTATTTCAGGTAGTCAGGATAGATTTGCAGAAAGATTTCGGAGAAATTAGTGATTGGTGTCAAAAAATGTAGAATTGAAGTTGATGTTCATGTAATTTAATGTAAATATAAAGATGAAAAATATTGATTTTTACACGAATGTATGCTATATTTCTATCACTATCTTTAAGGAGAGTGATTTCATGTACAGAAGAATTATGGGTTTTCTGGAAGCGTGGAAAGAAAGTGAACATCGTAAGCCTCTCATTTTGCAGGGAGCACGACAGGTTGGAAAGACATATTCTGTTCTGGAATTTGGGCGTACCCATTACGAAAATGTTGCATATTTTAATTTTGAGACAAATCCGAGACTGAATGAAACTTTCAGGGAAAACATCAGTCCGGACTATCTGATACCAATCTTATCCCATATTGCAGGACAGACTATTGTCAGAGAAAAGACGCTGATTGTTTTTGATGAAGTGCAGCTTTGTGAAAGGGCACTAACCTCGTTAAAATATTTTTGTGAGGATGCTCCGGATTATCATATTGTTGTGGCAGGCAGTCTGCTTGGCGTTGCTGTAAACAGGGCGGAATTTTCATTTCCGGTAGGAAAGGTGGAAATGAAAACCATGTATCCAATGGATATGGAAGAATTTATGATTGCGATGGGAGAGAAGAAGCTGGCAGAGCAGATTAAGAACTGTTTTGCCACAGATACGCCATTGCCGTCTGCCCTGCATGATACAGCAATGCAGCTTTATCGGCAGTATCTTGTTGTAGGCGGCATGCCGGAGTGTGTTATGCAGTTTGTTGAGACAAAGGATTATATTCTTGTCCGTCATACGCAGGACACCATTCTTGCAAGCTATCTGAACGATATGAGTAAATACAATAATCTGAATGAAATCAAGAAAACAAGGCTTACTTATGACAATATTACTGTTCAGCTTTCAAAAAAAAATACCCGGTTTCAGTATAAGCTGATTAAAAAAGGCGGACGGGCTTCCGAATTTGAAAATGCCATTGAATGGCTCTGCCTGTCAGGTATCGTATCGCAGGTTTACAGAGTGGAGCAGATTAAGAAGCCTCTTGAAAATTACCGGGATATCGATGCGTTTAAAATTTATGTATCAGATATGGGGCTTCTTAGTGCCAAGAAGGATTTAGCTGCCAATGATATTCTGTATATGGTAGAGGAAATCAATGACTTTAAGGGTGGTATGGCTGAAAATTATGTCAATGTACAGCTTGCCATTAATGGATATCACACATATTATTGGGAGTCGCCGCGGGGGGCAGAGATTGATTTTGTTATCCAGCGTGATGGTCATCTGATTCCTATTGAAGTCAAGTCAGCTGATAATATGAGGGCAAAAAGTCTGAGGGTTTATATGGAAACCTATAAGCCGGCCTATGCAATCAAGCTTTCTACAAAAAACTTTGGCTTTGAGGATGGGAAAAAGACGGTTCCCCTCTATGCTGCATTTTGTATTTGAGATATTTAAAATAATCAGGAATCGGTAAAGGAGGCTGCGGATATGGTGGTCAGAAAGCATTATTTCGTGAGTGGAAGGGTACAGGGAGTAGGCTTCCGCTACCGTGCATATTATATGGCAAATAATTTGGGGCTTACCGGTTATGCAGTTAACCTGGATGATGGAAGAGTGGAATTGGAGGTTCAGGGAGAAGCGTCTGCGGTAAGGGATTTTTTAGGGCATGTGGAGGAGGGAAGCTTTATCCACATTGACGGTATAGAATGTTATGATATGGAGGTTCAGGCTTCCGAGAGGACATTTTATATTGATTGAGCGATTAGAATATGCTATCCTTATATTATACAGGTAATAAGGAATAATATTTCATAATCTCTCGGAATCCTGAGTGATTATATCCAGCACAACTGGTAATGAACATTG
>ENA-OZAF01000044-OZAF01000044.1-human-gut-metagenome-genome-assembly--contig:-NODE-44-length-67421-cov-45.599397_pt1 | contig 67421 bp, 53 predicted proteins | sample MGYA00244207_ERZ653498 | MGnify/ENA primary metagenome ERZ653498 (study PRJEB26926, sample SAMN06165156) | human gut metagenome | biome: ENVO:00009003; feature: ENVO:2100002; material: ENVO:00002003... | reverse complement strand
TCAGGGATTTTTATCCCTTAATCCCCTATTTTTCGCTTGCACCTTTACTCCCATTCATGTACTTCACAAGGGATAAAAGCCCATCAGGGGCCTGCCATCGCGCTCCGCTGCGCGGACCGATGCCCATGCCCTTCCGCATTTCCTCTATGCGGTTATCCGCCAAAGGGTTATGCAATGTATCAAAACTTTTTCCATTCCCCAGAATCCAGAATATATGCGTATTTTACCCATCCTGGCCTTTACCTGCCTTTTCGGAAGCATTTCCTTCGCCCAAGGACAAAGCCGCACCCCCTCCAGGCCGGAACCGGCCCAACCGGCAGCAAATGCTCCGGCGGCCGATACTGTGGACAAGTCCCTGCCGCCAGCCGCCGTCAACGGCATCCGGTTCGTTCTGAAGGAGCCCATGTCTCTTCCTTCTCCCATTTACATGCCTATTGATTCCAAAAGGCTGGAAAAAGTGGAAATCCGCGCCGCCCTTCCGGGACGCCGCAGCGTTTACCCCAAGAGCAAGATCATTACCCTGTTCGGGGGCCTGGACCAGAAAGGCATGCCGACCAATAAACTCGTCAGCAAGCCCCTGCCGCCCGATCTTGGCTCCAAAACCCTGGCTCTGGTCGGCAAAAACAGCAAAGGGGAATTGACGCTGGATTTTATTAATGAGTCGGAACTGCCGCTGAACTGCGTTTACATCCAGAACCTGACCGGACGCACATTCACTTTGGAACTTCCCAAACCTCCCTCGGGAGAAAAGAGCGCTATCGAACTGCCCAGCAAATCCACTTACATTTTCGGCAAGAACTCCACAGACAGCAACATTTCCCGCACCACCCCCGCCAATTTGACGTACATGACCCGTTTAAAGAACGGCAAAGTCGTCAAGGTGAAGGACAGAGGCATGATGCTGACGACCTACCCGGGACGAAAAGTGGTTATGATTATTTCCCCGGATTCCACCGGCCGCACCGTCGTTTTGACGGAACTGATGATTTTCAAGGAAAGGCCGGGAGCGGCTTCCTCTGACAAGTAAATTTTCTTCCGATATCCGGGAAGCCGGAAGCTGCTCTGAAGCATATCCGGATTATTCAGAAAAACGGGCATTGCTGCCCGTTTTTTTATTTTTCTTCTCCTGACGCCATGGATTGAGGGAATAAACCACTCCGGACATTTTTCCGGCACGGGAACAATGTCCACCCTGTTTCCCGCGGCTCCAATGCGGCAGGCGGAGGAAGAAGTCTCGAAGCCATGCGGCTTGCCGAAAAAGTTCACCTGCCGCCTTCCGGCATCCGGGCAGGCTTAATAAACTTTGGGTACCAGGCCCTGACGGCTCATCTTATCCTCCACCTTTCGCCGGTTTTCCTCCAGACGCCGGGCGTCATAGGAATCATCCACAGGCTGGGCCTCCGGAATGTTTTCCCCGCGTCCCGCCCGGTATTGCTGCACCTGCGGGAGCACTCCTTCCACCAGTTCCCTGCATATCCAGGAAGGCAGGATATAGGTCTCCGTGCGTCCGGCCCGGCTCAGAGCCAGCCCAACAAATTTTCCGTTGACGTCAATGACCGGGCATCCGGCCCGTTCCGGGAACAAGGTCATGTCCGACTGGATAACCAAAGGGAATTCATCCCTTTTCAAGCTCATCCGGTTGCCCATGGAGTTCATCATGTCGAGACGCTTTTGCGGGAATTTCATCACCCTGGGCCTGGGCCCCGTGAGGAGTTTTCCTTCTATCACCTGGTTCCGCCGCCTTACTTCCACGGGAACCGTCTCACCGGGACGCACCCCGACCATGGCGGCACGGATGGAGTACATTCCGTCCACCGGCTTTCCATTCAGCTTCATCAGCACATCGCCGGCCGTCAATCCGCTGCGGTGCGCGCCGCTTCCGGCTTCCACACCGCCTATCATGACCCCCTCCCCGTCCCAGCGGGGATCGGAAACAATGCCGAGATAAGGCTGGTCATCCGCCCGCAGGCTGCGCTGAGCCACGGAAACGACTCCGAAGTCGCTCACATGCCCCGTAGGCGACACGGCTGCAATCACGTCCCCTTCCTTCGCCTGCACATAGGAATCCAGGTCAATGGGAGGAGCGGGAAGCCCCGGCACATCCATCATCAGCAGATCATGCTCCGGAAGGGCAAAGAGCACCTTGGCGTCATAAACCCGCCCGGAAGAATCCACCAGCATGACCGGACGCCGTTCCTTCTGGAGATCGCTCAGCTTGGTGAGGACTTTTCCCTTTCCCACCACTGTTCCCAAAGCCACCTGGGTATTGCCGGCAACCAGAGCCACTACGGACTGCCCCACCGGAACAGCCACCTTGTCCCACTCCCGGAAAATCTCCTTGGCCTGGCTGTCCAGCACGCTTTTGTCCTCCGGGGCAATCATCTGCTCCGGAGGCAATGGGGAAGCTATTTCCTGGGCATACGCGGAAGCCGCCGCAAATGCCGCCCATAAATATTTCATCATCATCCTTGAGTTTGTTCCTGGTATTTCAGGCCGGACATCAAGTCGCCGCGCCTGCCGAATGTAAGATCCGCCTTGTAAGCCGTACCTTTCCTCACCACCACCAATGGAACGGTTTCCCCCGGACGGTGCCTGCCCAGTTCACGGAGCATATCCCGCACGGAACGCAGGCTCCGGCTGTCCATGTGGGTAATGACGTCCCCCGGCTGGATGCCGGCGGTATCCGCCGGAGAATTCACCACAACGTCTTCCACCACCACGCCGTCCACGCCCAGCACATCCATCATGGCAAACCCGAGCACAGGAGATTCGGGGTCCGCCATGGGATGAAGGCCCAGCTGGCCCCAATGCCTGCCGGAGAGCAGTTTGTCCCAGTCTCTCCTGAAAACGGAAACAGGGACATGGTTGTTGATTTTCAACATAGGGCCAATGGAGGAATGGATGCCAACCAACTTGCCGGACAGGTCAAAGAGGGGACCGCCGGAATCTCCGCCAATCAGCGTACATTCCGAAATAAGGAAGCGCTGCTTTCCGTCCGTGCACAATCTTCCCATGCGGATGGGCGCGCGGCGTTCCGGGTCAAATCCCTTGGAATGGCCCAGAGCCACCACAAAATCCCCCACATGAAGACCGTCGGATTCCCCCAGTTCCACATGAGGATAGTTGCCTCCGTCCATGATTTGCACCATGGCGGCATCCCGCGTGAAGTTGGCGCCCAGCACCCGTCCCTTTACCACGCGCCCGTCGGCAAAGACCACACGCATGATTTCATCGCCGCCCACGACGTGGGCCGCCGTCAAAATCAGGCCCCGCGGAGAGACAATGACGCCGCTGCCCGTCTCTCCCCCGTCGGAAACCAGAGCCACCGTAGCAGCCGTAACCCTGGAGGCCACCTCATGCACATGTTTCTGCAAATCCGCCATGGAAGAAACATTCCCCGCAAGGCTCGCCCCCCCTGACAGCAGGGACACAAGCCCCCCAACGACCAAGCAACAAAAACTCGTCATTCTCAATAGTGATATCATGAAATTACCGATAATCGAATGATAGGACATACCCTACTGTATAAACGTTCAAAACGGCAGAATTTTGTCTATGGATTGCGACATGGCGCCCCATCTTTTGCTTAGACCATTTCGATTATTTATGATAAAGTCCGGCTCACGGATGGGTTTAAACGACAAATCAAGGAAACGAAATGCCGCCTCCTGGAGGGAACGCATCCAAGATGGAGAAATGTCTTCCCGTTCCCAGACGGAACGCAAAAAAAGGCCCCTTCCCCGTCCATCCTATCCCGGGTTGCCGCAGGAAAATTCTGATCCGGCCGTCATTCCCGGCCCTACCCGCAGAACGGGAAATTCCCGCAACGGTCCTTCCCGGTATGACACGCCGCCCCAGCGACGAGCCTCCCGCCCGTCTCCGAAGGAAGAGTACGAAGACAATCCGGAAAGAGAAGAAGAAAACCGTCCCGCACGCGCAGGAACCATGCGCAGGCCGCGCTTCACGATTTTCGGAGCCCTGCTGTTTGTCCTGCTGATGCCGTTCCGCTTCATCGGCTCCCTGACGCGGAATATCCGCTGGTTCATTTGCTGGCCCCTGCGCATCCTTCTGGGATGCTGCTTCGTCGGCATTGTGATCGGGGCCATCCTGGTGTTTCTTTACGGCACCATTTCCAACCGCTATGACATTTCCGAGGTAAAGAGCAACATCCCGGAACGCACGGTGATTCTGGACCGTAAAAACCGGACCATCGGAACCCTGCACGGGGAAAACCGCAAGCGGGTATCCCTTCAGGAAGTTCCTCCCGTTTTTATTGATGCCCTGCTCCTGCGCGAAGACAACCGCTTTTACGACCATGGCGGCGTGGACTGGATAGGAGTGGGCCGCGCCTTTGCGCAGGTGCTCAAGCACAAGAGAGCCACGCAGGGGGCTTCCACCCTGACGATGCAGCTTGCTAAAATTACATATAACCACCGGGAGCGCAACCTGCATTCCAAACTGACGGAAGTGGCCCTGGCGAAACGCATTGAAGCCACTTATACGAAGGACGAAATTCTGGAGACTTACATCAACCGTATTTTCTGGGGGCACACCTTCCTGGGGATAGCGGCGGCGGCGCGGGGATATTACGACAAGGAACCCCGGGATTTATCCCTGGCGGAATGCGCCACCCTGGCCGGCATTATTTACGGCCCAAATGATTTTTCCCCCATCAAACATCCGGAGGAAGCAAAAAAAGTGCGCGATATTGTCCTTGGCCTGCTGAAAAACGAAGGCAAGATTACGGAAGTGCAGTATCAGGCGGCCCTGGCGGAGCCTATCGCCACCCGGACGCCCCAGTCCCGGTCTGAGGAAAATTACGCCATGGGTCTCGTGCGCCGGGAGCTGGACGCCATTCTGGAGGAAGAAGACATCCGCCTGGGAGGGCTGGTGGTGCATACCACATTGGACCTTGATCTGCAGAACGCCACGCTGGACGCCATCAATAAGCACATGGACGCGCTGGAAGCCCGCAAGGATTTCAAGAAGCACCTGGCTTCCCTGCAGGCCAGGCGGGAGAAGAGGGGAATTCTGAAAAACAAGCTGACCACCAAGGCGGAATATGAGGCCTCCCTGGCCGCCTGGAAGGCGCTCCCTGCGGAACAGAAGGAAAAGACGCAGCCGCCGATGCCCAATTACATCCAATCCGCCGCCGTAGTCATGGACAATGCCACGGGGGCTCTTCTGGCCGTCGTCGGCGGCCGGGACGCGGAAGAATCCAAGCTGAACCGCGCCATTCAGTCCAGGCGACAGACCGGCTCCCTGTTCAAACCTTTCATTTACGCCACGTTTTTCCAGCAGGGCAATTCTGCGGATACCCGCATTTCGGATGACAAGATTGCCTACGGGGAAATACGCGGAGCCGCCAACTGGTCCCCCCGCAATTCGGACGGAACGTACCGGGGCATGAAGCCGGCCTCCTTCGGCCTCATCCTTTCCCGCAACACCATGTCCGTGCGCATCGGCAACCGCGCCGGTTTGTCCAATGTCATTCAATCCGCACAACTGGCGGGCTTTCACGGAAATATTTCCCGCACCCCGGCCCTTTATCTGGGCACGTGGGAAGCGTCCCCTCTGGACATTGCCAGCGCCTACAGCGTTTTTGCCAACGGGGGCGTACGCCCCACGCCGTACATCATTGACCATATTACGGATTCCCAGGGCCAGCCGCGCTTCGCCATCACCAAGAGCAAGCGCACCGTCTATTCCCAGCGGGCGGCGAACATTACCTCTTCCATCCTCCAGCAGGTCTGCAAGCCCGGAGGAACGGCAGGCAAAATTACCACGCTGGGCTTTAAATCCCCCTGCGGCGGCAAAACCGGAACCACGAATAATTATACGAACGCATGGTTCGCCGGATATACGTCCAACCTCACCTGCAGTGTCTGGGTGGGGTTTGATTCCTCCACCAAAATTCTGGAAAAAGGCTACGGAGGCACCCTGGCCCTGCCCGTCTGGGTGGACATTATGCTTGCCGCCCAGAAGGAAGGCTATCCCGCCAACGCCATCCGTACGCGTCCCGGTTCGGAAGGGCAGGCCGTACTCGTCTGCCGGGAATCCAATCAACTGGCCCATTCCGGCTGCCAGTACGCCAAGACTGCGTATTTTGAAACCTCCGCAGGCTACCAGGCCCCCGCCAACATGTGTGAACGGCACATTCCCATGGCGGAACCGGATTCGGAAGAGAGCATTCCCTATGCGGAACCGCTGGACGGCAGCGACGATAACATCCCCCTGGCCGAACCCGTGGAAGAAACGGACGGCATCCCCTACGCCACCCCCATCTGATTGCTTATTTTTTCCTTATGATTTCCCCATTTTTTCCCTGGTTCCTGGCCTTTTTGCTGCTGATCGCCTGCGTGGCGCTGCTGGTTCTGCTGCTGCGGTACCGGGACCGTTCCGTCCGCCTCGAAGCGGAATCCCGCTCCTGGCAGGAACGGGCGGAGGACAGAACCCAGATGCTCCGCCGGGCGGAAGAGGTGCTGAAAGATTCCTTCGCCGGCATCAGCGCGGAAGTCCTCCGGAACTCGGAGAAACAGTTTCTGAACCTGGCGGAAACGCGGCTGCAAAGCCAGCGCCAGCAGGCCAACCATGACCTGGATTCCCGCAAACAGGCCATCGAGTCCATGCTGAAGCCGGTGAGCGAATCCCTGAAACTGGTCCAGTCCCGGCTGGGAGAGATGGAAAAGGAACGCGTGGGCGCCTATACGGACCTGAAAACGCAAATCCGCTATATCCTTTCCGGCAATGAAGCCCTGAAAAATGAAACCGCCAGGCTTTCCCAGGCTCTGCACCACAACAGCGTTCGCGGCCAATGGGGAGAGCTCCAACTGCGCCGCGTGGTGGAACTGGCGGGAATGGTGGAGTACTGCGATTTCACGACTCAGGAAACCCGTTCCAGGGAGGAGGAACGGGTGCGGCCGGACATGGTCATTCACCTTCCTGGAGGCCGTTCCATCATCATTGACGCGAAAGCGCCCATGGCATCCTACCTGAATGCCGGGCAGACGGAGAATCCGGAAGAGCGCAGCCAGTGGATGGCCCGCCATGCCGCGGACGTCAAGAGGCATTTGCAGCAATTAAGCGCCAAGAATTACTTTGCCCAGTTTTCCCCATGCCCCGAATTCGTCATTATGTTCCTGCCCGGGGAATCCTTTTTCCAAGCGGCTCTGGAAGCAGACCCCTCCCTGATTGAATTCGGCGCGGAGAATAAAGTCATTCTTTCCACCCCATCCACTCTGATTGCCCTGCTGAAAGCCGTCGCTTACGGATGGAAGCAGGAGCAGCTGGCGGATAATGCCAAGAAAATTTCGGAAGCGGGAGCGGACCTGTACAATACCTGCTCTATCCTTTCCGGTCATTTTTCCTCTCTGGGCAAGAGCCTGAACCAGGCGGTAGCCCAGTACAACAAAACCGTTTCCTCTTTTGAACACCGGTTCATCCCCCGGGCCCAGAAGTTGAAAAATCTGGGCGTCACCTCCACGAAGGAACTTCCCCGCTCCCTGGAAGACATTACCGAACAGGCCAAATCTGCGGATGTTCCGGATATTACGTCCTGAAAGAGCGGCAACAATACGTCTTTTTCCCTCCCTGCCCATTTCCGAGCCGGGAAAATACAGCTCTAAGGCATCCCCCGCAAACGCTTTCCTGCGCTTGAAAGCATCTTGGAGATGTAGAGGAATTCAGCCTCCGGCGCCCCTGCCCTTCCCGGAATTTTCAACAATTCCTATGCGCGGCAACGGGAAACGGCAGGCTACTTTCATCATGCAGCCGGGCAGATAATTCCCCCGCAGCGGCGCACACCGGCACCCGAAAGGCATCCAGAGCGGAACGGGAACTGTAGCCCCACCCCACCAGAATAAGCCGTGTTCCGGCGTTCACGGCCGTGTTGCCGTCATGGGCGGAGTCCCCCACCATGCACACCTGCGCCGGCTCCCTGCCCCAGGAACGGACGATGGACAGCAGGGAGTCAGGTTCCGGCTTGCGCGGAAAGCGTTCGGAAAAACCCATCACCTCCCGGAAGGGAATTTCAGGCAGGATATGGCGCACCAGCGGCACCGTAACCGCATGGGGCTTGTTGGATAAAACGCCCAGAGGATGGCCTTCTCCGGCCAGGGACAACAGCATTTCCCGGATACCGAGGTACGGCACCGTGCCCTCCTGCCAGGTGTGCGGGTATTCACGCATGAATCCCCGGTGCACCGCTTCAAAAGCTTCCTCCGGCACGTTTCCGTTGAAATAGCCTTTCAGGGAAGCCAGGCAAAGCTCCCGGGCCCCCTTGCCCACCATTTCCCGGATGGCGTCCACGGAATGCTCCGGATACCCCAGTGCTTTCAAGGCCAGGTTCAGGCCGCGGGCGATACCGGGAATGGAGTCCACCAGCGTCCCGTCCAGGTCAAAAACAAACCCCGTTTTCATGGATTCAATGGCAGAACCCCCGTTCGGAAGTTTCCACGAATTGGATGATTCTCCTCAGGCAGGCATTTTCCGCATACCCCGAATGCCGCAGTTCCTCCAGAGCTTCATGAACGGTCAGCTTTTTATTGACGAAAAGCTTTTTATAGCACATGCGCACGGCTTTCAGGTCTTCTTCGGAAAAGCCGCGCCTCTGCATGCCGATGGAGTTAACGGAACGCGTTACGGCCGGGTGGCCCTCCACGATCGTGTACGGCAGGACATCCTGGCTCACGCGGGCCATTGCTCCCACCATGGCATGTTCCCCGATGCTCACAAACTGGTGTACGGCGCAACATCCCGCCAGGATGGCGTAATCCCCCACCGTAACATGGCCGGCGGCGGTAGCGAACCCGGAGAAAATCACATGATTGCCGATCTGGCAATCGTGCCCGGCATGGCAGGAAACCAGGAAAAGGTTGTTATTCCCTATCCGCGTTGCGCCGCCAATGTCCGTAGCCCGGTTGATGGTGGCGTTTTCACGGAAGACGTTGTTATCCCCCACTTCCAGATAAGTCGGCTCTCCCTTGTATTTCAAATCCTGGCTTTTCAGGCCGATGACGGAAAACGGGAAAAATTCGTTGCCGCTGCCGAAGGAAGAAGGACCGTCTATAACCACATGGCTGTGCAGCACGCAGCCGGGCCCCAGTTTGACATGTTCCCCGACAACGCAAAAGGGACCGATTTTAACATCATCCGCGATCTCTGCAGCAGGATGCACTACTGCCGTTGGGTGTATTTCTGGCATGGCTGAAACAAGTATGAAACAAATTCAGGTGATTAAAAGCCTAAACCCCGCAGGGCCGTCTTTTTATCACATTTGGCCGGAAGCGGCCGCATAAGCCTCCATCTCAGGCAGCCAGGGAATCAGCAGAACGTAGATGAGTTGAAGGCACAGAATGACCAGCACCAACGTCATCACCACTTTGCGGAACGTGAGGGAACCGTTCAGCACATCCGTAGTCCCCAGCTTCCTGTCCCAGGGAGTAAAACCGAAACGGCGCACCCACCACCAGGAAAAAAACAGGGCCAGCAGCATCAGGGAAGGAGCAAAACACCCCAGACCAAGCACCATGACGAACAGGGAGCGCCGGAATGCCATGGGGAAAGAAAGGCGTCTTCCCCGGTAATCCCTGACGGAAACGCCCAGCATGGCTTTTCCCGGGGTTGTGCCCAATGTTCCAAGAAATGCAGTTTCCATGAGAATCATCGGGAGGCAGAGGTAAAGCAGAGCTTCATAGGAACCAGGAAGAAAACCGGGATTGAAAGCAGCGCCGGATACCCTGAGCACAGCCAGGTACAGCGTCATGTGCATCATTACATCAGCCATTCTGCCAAGAAAACGGACGTACGCATACGGAACCACCAGCGGCACTCCCTCCTCCGCGTCCTCCCCTCCTTCTTCCGGCAGGCAATCCGCATCTGCGGAAAGCGCCGGGACATCTTCTCCCCCTGCGTTTTCCAGCCTCTCTTCCCTCCCGTTCCGCCGTTCCCCTTCTTCTCTGCCGACGGCACCTGCTCCTTTCAATGCCGGAAGGTCACGGATGCATACCCACTCCGGGCATCCGGCATGCCACGCCCGGGCGTTTTCCGGAATGAGGCCCGCCTCCAGCATGGAAATGACCTCCACTTCCGGCAGAGGCCCTTTCTGTTCATGATCCTGAATCCAGTAAATATCCATAGGCGATTCCTGTTACATACTGCGCAGGGAGCGGGCCGGATCCTGGCGCGCCGTGATCAAGGCAGGAATGATGGATGCCACCACGACCATAACAAAAGCTTTCACCGCCTGCCATGCCAGCTCCGCCCAGTCAATCACCACCGGGATATTCGCCGTGCCGTGGAAGGCCACAGGGAACGGGTCAAAGCCTATTCCCGCAAGAAAACCCTGAATCTGCATGCGGTATTCCAGCACCAGAAGCCCCAGCCCTACACCCAGGAGAGCTCCCACAAAACCGATGATGACGCCCTGCCACAGGAAAACGCGCACCACCTGGAACGGAGTGGCTCCCAAAGCCTTCATCACGGCGATTTCCTTTTTCCTCTGGATGGAAACGGTAAACATCACCGCCATGATGCAAAAAGCGGAAATCAGGGAGATGAAGGACAGGACAAAGCTCATCATCATGCGCTCCTTCTGCATCAGTTCAAACCACGCGTTAAAGCGGTCATGCCAGGTTTCCAGCGTCCATGCGGAAGAAGGCTTTTCCTTTTCCAGCGCCTGCATCACGGGGGCCAGCATCGTTTCCACATGGTAAGGGTCTTCCACGCGCAGGGCCACGGCCTGCACCACGTCATCCTCATAACCCAGCAATTCCTGGCCGATGACCAGCGGAATGAAAAGATCCGGGCTGGGCGTATGCTGGGAGGCCCGGTAAATTCCGATCACCTCCAGGTCTTTCGGCATCACCAGCTCCTTGATTTTCCGGAAGCATTCCATATCCGCCTCATTTCTTGCCCCGGCCTTGAAACCGCTCAAAACGGTTTCCCATTCCTTCCGCGTTCCTTGCGGAAAGGCCACCCTGCCGTTGTCCGCAATTTCCCCGTCGTTCAGCACGGCAAGCAGATCCATCAGGCTGGAACGTTCCGCATCCCTGCGCGGGACGGACAACAGCCCGTTAAGCAGGGAAAACGCCCTGTCCACGGAGGCTCTGCCGGCCATTTCACGCTCTCCCTCCGTCTTCAGGTTCTTTCCCCACTCCTTCAAATCCTTGAGTTCCCGCGCATTTTTTTCCGCCAGCATCGGCAGTTCCGTCTGCTGGTAGGCGTGGGAAATTTCCTGAAAATTGCGGGTCGTATAAACCCGGACAACATCTCCCACATTCAATCCCATGTTCTCCGCCACGATGGAGGAAACCACAGCCTTTTCCCCCATGTCCAGTTCCGCATCGCCAGCTACCACCAAACGCTTCAAATCCTCCAACTGGGCGGCGTTTTCCGTATCAATGGCCCGGAAAAAGCAGGGCCTCTGCCGCCCCTGCACATCCACCAGCGCATAGTCTTCTATCAGGGCGTAGGTGGACTGGACGCCGGGAACGTGCCTGAGTTTCTCCCCCAAATCCATCCAGTCCGGAATCACTTCCCTCACGCCGAAGTCGTTCCGGTAGCATACCTGGACGTGCGGAGAGTGCGCAAACAGATTCCCCTGAATTTCCTTCTGGAGGCCTCCCATGACGGACAGCACGACAATGAGCACCATTACCCCCAGAGATACGCCCAGCAGGCAAATCAGGGTAATAATGGAAAAGAAAGTCCGCAACGGGTTCAAATACCGCAGCGCCAGACTCAGGCTGATGTACCGGCTCAATAGGTTCTTCATGAATAACGCGGCACACCTTGCCTGATCCCGCTCCCCTTTCCAAGCCTAAAACATGTTCCGGGGAAGGAGATCGTTTACCTGCCTCCGGCACCCAGCCATTCCAGGCACAGCCAGCGGGCCATGGAGGCGATCACCCGGTCACAAGCGGATTCAGAATCCTTTGAATCCCTGATGAACACGGAAACCGCCATTTTCCGGCCGTTGGGAAGAACAATGATGCCGACGTCATTGCGGGCGGTAACGCCACCCCCCGGCAGCGTGAATCCGGATCCCGTCTTATGCGCCACCACGTAATCCCGCGGCAGCTGCCCTTTCAGACGTTCAGGACCTGTAGAACATCCCGCCATGATGTTCCAAAGAACACTCTGTGTGCCTTTTTTCAAAATTTTACCTTCGTCAAACGCCCGGAGAAGGGAGTTCATGGCCGACGGACGGCTTGAGTTGACATATTGCAAATCATGATTCCGGTGTATTTCTTCTTCCGTAAAACGGACATTAATGCCGTCAATTCCCCATTCCTTCAAATCCTTCTGCACGGCCTGCGGCCCTCCAATAAGGCCAAACAGGAGGTCGCAGGTATTGTTGTCGCTTTCCTGGACAGTCACTCTCAGCAGTTCCTTCAGAGAGAAATCGCCGCCTTGCGGGAAACGCTCCCGGAGGGGGCTCCAGGTATCTTTCACCAGTTGTCCCGGACGTATGCGGATGATCTGTTCCAGATTCATGGCGCCCTGGTCCACCCGCTTCAAGACGGACAAGGCCAGCACGAATTTGACGACGCTCTGCATGGGATAGGCCGCCTCATCCCCCACCATGACGGTTTCCCCCGTATCCAGCATTTCCGCAGCCATGCCCACACGGGCCTTCAGGGAATGGGCCAGTTCGCGTACGGCGGAGGAATCCGCTGCGGAAACGGCAGGCGGAGAAGACGTGGCCCCCTGAGAAAAAACGCAAAAGAACATGATGCAACCGCATAGATAAACACCGGTGGAAGTCATAGGCGCCATTCCATACCACGCCCGCAGCAACCGCAATAATAATTTCTCCCCCTTTTTTCCTTTCTTCGTCATCCGCAAGCCGGGCAGAAACCTTGCCACCTGTCCGGCTTCCTGATAAAAAGGAAAGCATGCCCCATCTCCTTTCGGAAACCCTCGTCTGGTGCGTCACCCTGCTGTTATTCGGCATGGGGCTGATCGGCACGCTCATCCCCATGCTTCCCGGCATTATGATCATTGCGGCCGGGTGCGTCTGGCAGGGAGTCATGGGCAGAGAAAACCTGGCGTGGTGGGAATGGACCGTCCTGGCACTGCTGGTGGCGGGAGGCATGGTCATTGACAAGCTTTCCGGAGGCATGGGCGCCAAAAAATTCGGCAGCACTGCCGCCGGCATCTGGGGAGCCATCATCGGCGCCGTCGCGGGGAGCCTCCTTTTCTCCCCCATTACGGGCCTTTTGTTCATGCCGTTCCTGGGGGCGCTGCTGGCGGAACTTATCTTTGCCAAAAAGGATATCATGAACGCTTTCAGAGCCGGGTCCGGAGCGGCGCTTGGGATGCTTGCCGGTCTGCTGCTGGAATTTACCTGCGGCCTGCTCATCATCGCCTGGTTCTGTTCCTGCTGCTTCCTGTTTTGATGCCGCGCCCGGCGGAAGTTTCCGGCAGGAAAAGCAGACATTTTTCTGCTGCTGAAAGAAACACAGTTGCCCCAACGTATTAGGCTAAACGCAGCTCTACACGCGCGTCCGTCCGAACGGACGGGTTCTCCCATTCCCTCATTTTACCAGCTTATGGATGCACCTGTTCCGATACCCGTCGCCATGATGGCAGGTTTCATGATTCTTGGAGCCATTCTTTCCATGGGGAAATGTTCCTTCCTCATCGCAGGCTACAACATGATGAACAGAGGGCAGAAAAAGCAGTATGATGAACAGGCGCTGTGCCGGTTCATGGGGAAGATCATGTACTGCCTCGCCTTCGCCATGCTGCTCTGGCTCGCCAGCATCATTTTCCAGAACTCCGTGCTCCTGTCCGCCTCCCTGTACTTTCTGGTGGGAAGCATTGCATTTGCGGTCATTTACGCCGGCGCCGGAAGCCGGTTCAAAAAATAGCGTTTTTTACACCATCTTTCTTTTACTTTTATTATACGCAACATTATCTTTTCCCATGAACATCCCTGCAACCTTGAAACATTCCTTCCTGCTCTGCCTTTTCGCGGCAGCCGTCCCCCTCCGGGCCATTCCGGCCCCCATGCAGGTCACCGCCTCCACCCCCGCCCGGGTATGGACGGAAGGATACGGCACGGGCAACGGAAGGCTGGGAATCCTCTCTTTCGGCGTTTTTCCGAAAGAAACCGTCGTCCTCAATGAAGGAAGCATTTTCGCAAAGAAAAATTTCCAAATGAGGGAAGGCGCCGCGGAAGCTCTGGACAAGGCGCGCGAACTTTGCAAGGAAGGAAAATACCGCAGTGCAGACCAGCTATTCCGTAAGAATATCCTTCCCCCCGGCAACATTGCGGGGGATTATCAGCAGGGGGGGCGTCTTCAGGTGGAATTCCAGGGGCTTCCTTCACCTTCCTCCTATCAGCGTACGCTGGATATGCGGCGGGGCAAGGCAACCACCCGCGCCCAATTCGGCACGGGGGAATTGACCACAGAAATCCTGGCGGCCCCGTCCAGCGACTGCGCCGCCTACCACATTGCCTGCACGATGCCGTCCGGATGCCGCGTTTCCCTGAATCTGGAACACCCGGATCCGTCCGCCCGAATTGTTGCGCAGCCGAATGGCTGGGTGCTGGAAGGACAGGGAAGCAACGGAGGCACCCGGTTTGAAAACACGGTGGTCATCCTGGCGCCCGGAGCCTCCGTTACCCGCAAAGGCTCAACAATTATTCTTGATTCCGCCCGGGAAGTGCTGGTGCTTTCATCCATTTCCACAGATTACAATATCCGGAAGCCGGAAGCTCCCCTGACGCATTCCCTGGCGGCTAAAAATGCGCGAATCCTGACAAAAGCGCAAAAGGCGGGATGGAAAAAACTGGCGGCGGAAACGGAAGATTATTTTTCCCGGCTCATGACGCGCTGTCAGGTGGATCTGGGGGATTCCCCAGCCGGAGTTTCCGCCATGACCACTGCCCAAAGGCTGGAGCGGGTCAAACAAGGAAAGAAGGATCCGGATCTTCTGGAACAGCTTTTCCAGTTCGGCCGCTTCTGCACGATTGCCCACACCAGGCCGGGGCAGCTTCCCTGCGGTTTGCAGGGATTATGGAATCCGGAGCTGAGGGCGGCGTGGATGGGCTGCTATTTCCTGAACATCAACAGCCAGATGAACCAGTGGCCTTCCCATGTCACCGGGCTGGGAGAATTCCAGAGTTCCTATCTTGATTTTGTCCGCAGCCTGCGCCCCCACGGAGAGGAGTTTGCGCGCTTCATCAAACGGGACGGCTTCTGCTTCGGCCACTATACGGATTGCTGGAAGCGCACCTATTTTTCAGGCAACAATCCGGAATGGGGGGCCAGCCTCATGAACGGGGCTTGGGTATGCGCCCACCTGGTGGACAGTTACCGCTTTACCGGAGACCGGGAAGACCTTAAAAAATCGCTGCCCATTCTGGAATCCAACGCGCGTTTCATCATGTCCTGGTTTGAAGACGACGGCGAGGGCCGTTACCTCTCCGGCCCGGGGGTGTCTCCGGAGACCGGATTTTACGCGCCGGACGGCACAGGCCCCAACGTGCTTTCCTATGTTTCCAACGGCACGTCCCATGACCAGCTTCTGGGCAGGGAGGCTCTCCGCAATTATATCTATGCCTGCGGAGAGCTGGGCGTAAGGACTCCCACCCTGCTTAAAGCCGTCCAATTTCTCAGGAAGATTCCCCAGCCTGCCATCGGTCCCGACGGAAGGGTGCAGGAATGGAGGCAGCCTTTTGAAGAAATGCAGAAGGGCCACCGGCATATCAGCCACCTTTACGGCCTCTTCCCCGGCACGGAATGGGATGTTCTCAATACTCCGGAATATGCGGAGGCCGTACGCAAGTCAGCCGATTTCCGGCGCAAGTATGCGGATATGGGAAACAACGGCATCAGGACCGGATGGAGCACGGCGTGGCTCATCAATCTTTACGCCGCCCTTGGAGACGGAAACGCCGCAGAGGACAGGATGTACACCATGTTGAAGCACTACATCAACTCCAACCTTTTTGACCTCCATCCCCCGTTCCAGATAGAAGGGAATTTCGGCTTTTCCTCCGGCGTGGCCGAATGCCTGATCCAGAGCCGGATCATGCAGGACGGGTTCCAGGTTATCCTGCTGGCTCCGGCCCTGGCAGACGACTGGAAGAAGGGGTCAGCCACGGGATTGCGCACGCGGGGAGGGCTTAAGGTGGACTTGTCCTGGCAAGACGGCCGGGTGCAGGCCACGGCTACCGCTACGCGTCCGGGCAAATTCCGGTTCATGCATCAGGGCCGGAAAAAGGATTTGTCCATGAATAAGGGAGAAACGGTGCGTCTTGATTTTCCTCCGCTTTCCCATTAGGATTCCCCTTTCTGCGTTACCTCTTCAATTTCCGCCACCCGCAGCGTTTCCTGGTCTGACGACTGGGGATACATGAAGGAAGGCATCCCCTCCTTTGCCGCCACGGATACGGCTGAAAAGCGGGACTATCCCCAGTTTGCAGAAGTGGTGCAGGGCCTTTCCAAACTCGTCATTTCACTGGCCAACAAACCATGAACAAGAAACAGATATTATTCTCCGCGCTTTTTCTGACATTCGCCTGCGCTTCAGCCGGGGCCGTTCCGCCTGAGCCGTCCGCGCTGAGCGCCTTCTGCCCTCCCTCAGAGGGAAAAGCCTTTCACTCCGGATGGATTTCCCTGGGGCTCAAAGCGGCGGATCTGAAAGAAAAACAAGCCTCCGCCGGACACATTACGGACGTAGGAGAAGCGCAAATCCAGCTTCACTTTCCCGCCGGATGGAGTCCGCAGGACAGGCGCACGGCCCTGTGTATTTTTCCGGGAGGGGGGTATGCCATCCAGGCCATTGAAAAGGAAGGGAGCCGCATTGCCGGCTGGGCGGCGGAACACGGCATGGTGGGGGTTGTCGTGAAATACCGCGTTTCAGGAACCAGCAATGCCCTGGGGAAGTTTCCCGGTCCCCTGCTGGACGCCCGCCAGGCTCTGAGGACCGTGCGGAAAAACGCCTCTTCCCTGGGAATTGACCCTCTTCGCATCGGCGTCATGGGCTTTTCCGCTGGCGGCCATCTGGCGGCCATGGCCTCTACGCTGTGGAACCGCACCCTGCCGGAAGAAGCGGAAAATCCGCTGAAAAACACTTCCGCCCGTCCGGATTTTTCCATGTTCATTTATCCCGTCATTACCATGGCGCCCCATACTACCCACGGGGGAACGCGCAACAAAATATTGGGGGCCCATCCATCCCCTGCCCTGGAGGAGATGTGTTCCGCGGAGAGACAGGTGACGGAGCAGGCGCCGCCGGTGTTCCTCGTCCACGCTCTGGATGACGGCGTTTCCTGCGCCAACAGCAGGCTGATGGAACAGGCTTGCCGGGAAAAGGGGGTTCCCGCCAGTCTGAACCTCTATCCCACGGGAGGCCACGGGTATGGCATGGAAAAACGCGGACATCCCACGGATCAATGGCCTGAAGCCGCCGAACAATGGCTCAGGGAACAGGGATTCCTTTCTTCCCCGGTTTCTGCCCGTGGGGGTACGCCCTCCGGAGCGGGCACTTCCTCCGGAACACGGCGGGAATGAATGTGCTAGGACCGGCGTGTGCCGCATCGCAGGGTTGACCGGAACCGGGCCCGGTGGTACTTTTTCCGGGCATGAGTGCGCCCGAAAAGAATTACAAAGACACCATCCTGTTGCCGGAGACCGGTTTCCCCATGAGAGGGGATCTGACGAAAAACGAACCCGTACGCCTGAAAAAGTGGGAAGACACCGGGCTGTACGAACGAATTTTGTCCCGCAGGATGGCACAGGGCGCACCCCGGTTCCTCCTTCATGACGGCCCCCCCTTCGCCAACGGGGACGTGCACATGGGTACGGCCCTGAACAAAATTCTCAAGGACCTGGTCCTGAAATCAAAAACCATGGCCGGTTATGCCGCCCCCTATATTCCGGGCTGGGACTGCCACGGCCTCCCCATCGAATTCAAGGTGGTTCAGAAAGCCCGTGACCTGGATGCGGCGGAAATCCGCCGACGCTGTGCGGAATTCGCCAAAGGCTTCATTGACATTCAGCGCACTTCCTTCCGCCGCCTGGGCGTGTTCGGCGACTGGGAGAATCCCTACCTGACCATGAAGCCGGCGTATGAGGCCAACATCCTGCGCGTGTTCGCCAAACTGGTGGAAGACGGAGCGGTGTACCAGAGCCGCAAACCCGTCCAGTGGTCCTATGGGGCCTATACGGCGCTGGCGGAAGCGGAAATCGACTACAAGGAAAAGGTCAGTTCCTCCGTTTTCGTGCGCTTCCCGCTTCTGGACAATCCCCTGGGCCTGAAAGCATCCATGGTCATCTGGACCACTACTCCGTGGACGCTGCCCGCCAACGTAGGTCTCGCACTCCATCCGCGTTTCACCTACGTGGCAGGCAGGTTCATGAAAAACGGCCAGACGGAAAACCTCGTCATCGTCAAGGATCTGCTGGATGCCTTCGCTCAGAAAACGGGCTGGGTTCTTGCGGAAACCATCCGTGAATTCAAGGGAGCCGAACTGGAAAACTGCGAGGCCCGCCATCCCTTCCTTTCCCGCACGTCAACAATCATCCTGGCGGACTTTGTCACCACGGACACCGGAACCGGCATCGTTCACATCGCGCCCGGCCATGGCGCAGACGACTATAACGTGGGGCGCCAATACGGGTTGCCTGTCCTCTCCCCTGTGGACGATGACGGCAAATATACGGAGGAAGTGGGCGTGCCCTCCCTGGTGGGCAAACATGTCTTTGACGCCAACAAGGACATCATTTCCATGCTGGAACAGGGCAACAACCTCTTCGGCGTGGAGGAATACCGCCACCAGTACCCGCACTGCTGGCGTTCCAAGACGCCTATTATCTTCCGGGCCGTGGAACAATTCTTCATCTCCATGGACAAGCTCCGCCCGCAGGCCCTGGAAGAAATAGACAAGGTGCAGTGGCTGCCCGCCTGGGGCCGCAACCGTATTTACGGCACAGTGGAAGCCAGGCCGGACTGGTGCATCTCCCGCCAGCGCACCTGGGGCGTGCCGCTGCCCGTCTTCTTTGATGAAAACGGCAAAGCCGTTCTGGATGCCGCCCTGGTTCGCAAAATCGCGGATATGGTGGAGAAACACGGTTCCAACATCTGGTTCGAACTCTCCGATGAAGACCTGTGCGAACGCCTTGGCCTGCCGAAGACCTGGAAGAAGGGCAAGGATACGCTGGACGTCTGGATTGATTCCGGCAGTTCCCATATGGCCGTCATGGACAGCCGCCCCGGGCTGGATGCTCCTGCGGACCTGTACCTGGAAGCTACGGACCAACACCGCGGCTGGTTCCAGAGTTCCCTGATGCTTTCCGTCGCCTGGCGCGGCAAGGCCCCGTACAAGGCCGTGATGACCCACGGCTTCGTCGTGGACAAGGACACCGGGAAAAAAACCTCCAAATCCGACGCCAAGAGCGGCAAACCCATTGACGCGGCCTATTACTACGACAAATACGGCGCAGACATCGTGCGCCTGTGGGCTGCCTCCGTGGACTGGCAAAATGAAGTCCCCTTCGGGGAAGACCTCTTCAAACAGGTGACGGAACCCTACCGCCGCCTCCGCAATACCTTGCGCATCCTGCTGGGCAATATCAGCGGATTTGACTTCGCCGCGCAGGCGGTCGCCCCGGAACACATGCCCATCCTGGACCGCTGGATTCTGGAACGCCTGAACGCCGTCATCAGGGAAACGCTGAAGGCCTATGAAGCTTATGACTTCCGCAAAGCGTTCAGCGCCATCAACCAGTTCTGCACCAGCGACCTGTCCGCTCTGTACGTGGACACCACTAAGGACCGCCTGTACTGCGACGCATCCTCCTCCGTGCGCCGCCGCGCCACACAAACGGCCATGACCATTATCTTCAAGGCTCTGTGCCGCCTGCTGGCACCCATCCTGGCCTTCACGGCGGATGAAGCCTGGGAATACGCGGGATATGAAGGCAGCGTGCATGAGCAGGACTTCCCCGCCCCCATGCCGGAATACGATACCCAGGAGGCGTCCTCCGTCATTTCCCGTCTCCAGGAAATCAGGTCCGTCATCCAGATAGCCATTGAAGAACAAGTGAAAGCCAAGGTATTTTCCAAAAATAATGAGGCCTCCATTACCCTGACCGTTCCCGTGAATGAGAGCGAAGACGTAGTGGCGCTGCTGGAAGACCGGGCGTTTGCCACGGAATTTTTCATCATTGCGGACCTTGACGTGAAAACCGGTCCGGAACTGGCGGCCTCCGCTGCAAAAACGGAACATGCCATGTGCCCGCGCTGCCGCCGGTATGAACCGGCGGCGGAAGGCGGAGACGTATGCGAACGCTGCGCGGAAGTTCTTTCCTGAACCGCATCCACTCCATTTCCCGACCTTTATATGGACCCCCAGACGGAAAAAGAACCCGCCCTCCATAAAAAGACGCCTCCCGGCTGGCTCTGGTGGAGCTTGCTGGGCGCAGGGCTGTATGTGCTGGACCAGGCCAGCAAGCTGTGGATTATCCGCCGCTTCCCGCTGAACTACCTGAACGAAAAGCTCCATAAGTACGCCTACCTGCCGGACTTTCCGGGCTTCTCTCACATCAATGCGGACGGCACGCTGGACTTCGCCACGAACGGGCACATGCCGGAAGCGGAACTGGCGAGGCTCCCGGACCTGAATCCAAACACGGTGGACGCCCTGAACAGACTGAGGGAACTGGAACCCATTTCCTTTCTGGACGGAACCATGAACATTACCCGCGTGCACAACACGGGCGTTGCTTTCGGGCTGGGGAACGGCACCGTCTGGTCCAGCTATCTTTTCCTGGCAGTTCCCGTGCTCGCCATCGTAGTCCTGGTCGTGCTTTACCGGAAAAACCTCTTCCACACGGCATGGCTCAAGCTGGCCTATGTCCTGCTGCTGGCGGGCGTAGCCGGCAACCTGACGGACCGCCTGATTCAGGGGTTCCTGATTCCGTATGAGCAACAGCACGGTTTCTTCACCAAGCTGATGAACGGTTACGTGGTGGACTTCATTGACGTCACCATCCCCCTCTTCAACTACCGCTGGCCCGCCTTCAATGTGGCGGACTCCTGCATCTTCGTAGCGGCAATTATTTTCTTCGTCGCCAGCATTTTCTCCGCTAAGAATAAAGAAGAAAAAACATCCTGAAACGCCCATGACCACCCGGCTCGTTATTCTGTCAGGACTGCTTTTGTGCGGGAGCCTCGCATCCGGCAAAAATGAATTGTCCTTCAAGGAAACAGTGGTTCCGGTAAAGGTGGCTCCGGACCAGGACAGCATCACGGCATCCTTCCCCTTCACCAACACTTCCGGCACCCCGGTCACCATCAGTAAAATCCACGTTTCCTGCGACTGCACCACCGCCGGAGCGAAGGATAACAAGCTGACGTATGCCCCGGGGGAATCCGGCGTCATCAGCGCCGTAATGAAAACCGGCAATTTTTCCGGCACCGTGGACAAGGACATGACGGTGCACGCCAACGGCTCCGCCTACAAGCTGGTAATACGCGCGCAGATCCCGGACATCATCCGGATGGAACCCCGCAAGCTGGAATGGGCCAGAGGAGAGGCCGCCGTGCCCAAAACCATAAAAATCACCATCTCCAAAGAATTGCCCGTCAACCTGACCACGGTGGATTTGACGGGAGACGCCTTTGACTACGAGCCTGTAACCGTAAAAAAAGGCAGGGAATATAAAATCATCGTCACTCCCAAATCCACGGCCAGGCCGGCCTTCAACACCATCTGGGTGCGCACGGATTCCGCCGTGCCGCGCTACAAGCGCCAAATGGGGTTCCTGGCCATCAAGGAAAACTGATATCCGCCCTTCTTTCCATGAGAGACGCCTTTTCCACCGCTCTGAAACTCCTGCTGGCCGTATTTCTGCTGGCCGTAGGCGTCGCCGCTCTGGATCTGCGCGTCATCCAGCCGTTCCGCACGCCGCCCTGCAACCCGGAAACTCTGGAGGAAGGGCACGTGTGCCTCTCCCAGGTATTAAAGGAATGGCCGGGAAAAATCCTCTGGATAGATGCCAGAAAGCAGGACGACTTTGAACGCCATACCGTCACCCAGGCCCCCGTTTACCCCATCCGCCCGGCGGATGCCAATTACCAGGAACTCCTGGCAAATGCCATGGAAGCCCTGATGACGGCAGAGGACAAGGGATTCTGCATCGTCATCTTTTGCAGCAGGGACTGCACCTCTAGCGCGGCCGTGGCCAATGAACTGAAAAAGCCGGAATACGGCATCCGCGCGCCCATTTTCATTCTGGAAGGAGGCTGGGATGAATTGCGCAAAGAACCCTCACTCGTACCATAGCCATGCTTGACACAGCAACCATTCGCCCGCAGTTCCCCATTCTGGAAACCAGCGTGCACGGCAAGCCTCTCATTTACCTGGATAATGCGGCCACTACGCAAAAACCTCTGGCCGTGCTGAACGCCATCCGTCACTACTACGATACGGAGAACGCCAATGTGCACCGCGGCTCCCACTACCTGAGCCAGCTCGCGACGGAAGCGCATGAAGAATCGCGGAAAACGGTGGCGCGGTTCATCAACGCGCCGGAAACGGCGGAAGTCCTGTTCACCTCCGGCTGTACGATGGGCATCAACCTGGCGGCGGATACCATCGCCGGGTCCGGCATGGTCAAACCGGGAGACGAAGTCATCGTAACCGCTTCCGAACACCATTCCAATATCGTTCCCTGGCAAATGCTGTGCGAACGCACGGGCGCCGTCCTGAAAGCGGTTCCCCTGACGCCGGGCCAGACTCTGGACATGGAAGCTTACCGGAACATGCTTTCCCCACGCACCCGCATCGTAGCCGTGGGACACGTTTCCAATACGCTGGGAACGGTTAATCCCGTGAGGGAAATGGCCGCGCTCGCCAAGGAGAACAGGCAGGAAACCATCGTGCTGATTGACGGAGCCCAGGCTGTTTCCCACATGAATGTGGACGTTCAGGAACTGGGCTGCGACCTGTATGCCTTTTCCGGTCACAAGCTGTACGCACCCACCGGCATCGGCGCTCTGTGGGGAAAAAGGGAGCTGCTGGAAAAACTGCCGCCGTGGATGGGCGGCGGGGAAATGATCAAGGAAGTCACCTTTGAAAAAACCGTTTACAACGACATCCCGTTCAAATATGAAGCGGGAACGCCCAACATTGGCGGGGCAGTGGGTCTGGCGGCCGCCATCCGCTACGTCTCCGGGCTGGGCCTGGACAACATTGCCGCCCATGAACAGAAACTGACGGATATGGCGGTGGAAGGCCTGAAGGCCATGCCGCGCCTGACCGTACTGGCCCCGGACGTGCCGCACAGCGCCGTGGTCTCCGTCCTGGCGGAGGGCGTCCACCACTATGACCTGGGTACGCTGCTGGACCAGATGGGAATTGCCGTAAGAACCGGGCACCATTGCTGCCAGCCGCTCATGTGCGCCCTGGGCACCACCGGGACTACCCGCGCCTCCTTTGCCCTGTACAATACGGAAGAGGAAGTGCAGACCTTCCTCAAATCCATGAACCGGGCGCTGGACATGCTCTCCTGAATCACCCTCCCTTCCCTGCTTATTGACACCGCGCATCATGAAAACGGTTTCCATCCTTCTCTTAGGACTGGCCATAGGCCTTTCCGGCTGTTCCCTGCACCAGCGGCAGGAAATGGAGTACGCCCATTACCAGAATGACGCCGCGGCTATCCGGGAGGCCCATGCCGCATGGCTCATTCTTTCCTCTCCCAACCGCAGCCGGGAATGGCCGGAAGCCCGGAAAAAATACAATGCGTGCATTCGGGAGCTGGCCGCCCACCTGAAGGAAGCCAAACGCAAAGGCGGCATGGATGAGAAGAAGCGCCTGAGCCTTCCCTTCGTCATTGAAAAATCTCCCTATGCCAAGGACAGCAATCCGTGGTTCTATGAGGCCATTTTCATGTCCGATGAAGTGGACCCCACCTTCCGCCTGCGCGAAAGCGTGACGGTGGAGGGAATGGGCATACCGCTGGCGGGGCTGGCGCCCCGGGGCGGTTCCCGCCCCCATGCCAACGTGCTTAAGGACAACGGCAACGTGCACACGCTGACGGCCATTCTGGACTTTGACCGCATGGTGGACGGGAAACCTACCCTCCGCACCATTCCGCGCCTGATGAATGAGCACATCTTCATTGGCAAAAACAAGGTGCGGCAGCCTCTGGCGGCCAATTTTTCCGTCCCCATCGCTCTCTTCTGGAAGCTTTCCGACGCAGACGGGACGGAACTGCTGGGGGCATTCCGCCCCAAAAAGGCCATCAATACGATGGGGCTTTATTTTTCCGAACCCTATGACCCCCGGAAAATACCCGTGGTTTTCACCCACGGCCTGATGTCCGGCCCCGCCACCTTCGCTAACCTGACCAACCGTCTCCTGGTGGATCCGGTCATCCGGGAAAACTACCAATTCTGGTTCTTCGGCTATCCGTCCGGGCTGGCCTGGACCATTCCGGCCAACAGGCAGCGGCAGGCCCTGAAGGAGCTCATGCAGGAATACAATCCCCGCGGGACATCCAGGGAAATGAACAACATCGTCATGGTGGGGCACTCCATGGGCGGCCTCATCACCCGCTTCAATAACTCCACCAAACCCTGGACGCTGATGAAGGGAATCTTTGAACTTCCTCCGGAAACCTTCGCAGGCATGACGATGGGAAACTGGAAAAACGGACTGGCGCCCCTGAACTGTGACGAACACACGCTTGAACAGCTCCAGAACAATTTCATCTTCTCCCCGTCCAGCAGCGTCACGCGCATCGTGTACATGGCCACCCCGCACCGCGGTTCCACTTTCGCGGACAACTGGATAGGAAGGCTGGGACAGCACCTGATCGACCTCCCCTCGGACATGCTGGAAGAAGTCACCCGCATCGCCACTCTCAGCCGCGGCATGTTCCTCCTTAACCCCCTGCAACTGAAGGACGAGCTGACCAGCATCCGCCAGCTTTCCCCAAATTCATCCCTGGTCAAATACATGTCGGAGCTGCGCGGCTCCCCAAATGTTCCCGTTCATTCCATCATTGGGGACAGGGGAAGGAACGACACGCCCAATTCCTCCGACGGAGTGGTCAAGTACCACTCATCCCACCTGGACTGGAGCGCCAGTGAAAAAATCGTTCCATCCGGGCACAGCGTGCAGGATGACCCGGCCTCCGCCGTGGAACTGCGGCGCATCCTCCGGGAACACCTGGTCAAGGTCAAAGGCCGTAAAACGCTCGAAGAAGCGGACGCGAAAGCCGCCACTCCCGTATGGCAGGCCAATCCCTTGCCGCCTATCATCCTGAAAAGGCCCTGATGCAGGGGGCTGATTCTCCTTGTCCATGCAAGCCTCCTTCCCTTCCCCCTTCTGCTGTTCATGCTGATAACAGCAGCCATCTTCCAGTCAAACGGCCACGCCTCGGCGATCCTGTTTCCGGGTTCCTGTATGTCCCGGCTTTAACGGCTGGAGCGCCCTCGTTCATCCGCCCTCCCTGCCGCTTCCGGGAAAAACAGGAACCGGACAGGATTTACCTTGCCGCGGGCATCTGCGGCAACATGCCGCCGCCGCGGTTGAAACAACTGAAATTTTCCCTGCTCATCACGGCCTGTTCCTGGCTGCCCTGATTTGACTGGCCGGTTACGGAAAAGGGCGCGCTCCATCCGGGCATGATTGGCGTCCGTTCAGCATCAGGGCGTCCCGCCATCAAAATATGCCCGCTTATAGAGTTGCTTCCGTAGGGGAATTTAAGGTAGAGTGGGAATCAATACTATTCCACCTCTCTTTTCCATGTCTGCTGACGATTCCTTTCCCATGGACCAGATTTCTTCTCTCTTTCCCCAATTGGAAAATATCCAGCTTGTCGGAGCCAAAGGCCCCCAGCAAATTTTCACAGCTACCCTGAAATCCAACTTTGCTCCCGTCATGCTGCGGGTGGTTCCCACGGAAGAAGCCGGCATCTTCGGCTGGGATCCTGAATTCATCGTCCGCTCCCTCACCATCGTGGAACAATCCCACCAGGGACTCCTGCGCGTTTATGAAGTAGGACAGGCGGGGCCGTTTACTTTCATCATCTCCGAACACTCCCCCTATCCGCGTCTGGCGGATATGGAAACCCTTCCCCAAATATCTCCCCAGGCGGCGCTCAACCTGGTGCGCAACATGGCGGAAGGACTGCTGACGCTGCACCGGAAAAACATTTTTCACGGGGGCATCACACCCAAGCTGATTTGCCTGCGCGAAGACGGCGGAGACGCCCTGCTGCTGCCCATCAACATTTATCCCGCCCAACCTCCGGTGGACATGGGGGACTTCGCCTCTCCGGAGTGGGTCACCGGAGCGGAAACCACGTTCACGCCGGGCATGGATATTTACGCACTGGGGTTGGCGCTTTACATTCTGCTTACCCGCAAAACGCCGATGGAAGCGGGCTTTGCCATGCCCTCCTCACTAATCAAATGCAGCGATGCCGTGGATTCGGCAGTCTCCCGCGCCATCAATCCGGATACCCGGGAACGCTACCGGGACCTGGGGGATTTCATCACGGATCTGGATAAAGCCATCGCCAATCCTGCGGGAAGAAATGCGGCTTCCATCCCTCCGTCGCCATCTTCCCCGGCCATTCCGGCCCTGAACATGCAAAAAGGGCAGTCCAACATCTATTACTATCTCATTCCGGCCCTGATCGTGGGCATTGTGCTGACCTATACCTGCATCCTGTATAAGAAGGATGTCGTTAGAATGCGCAATGATTATAATGAACAGGTGCAGAAGGAAAATAACGCGAAAGCGGAAGCGGCAAGACAAGCGAACAGGGACGCGCGCCGCCACGCTCCGGCCACCGCGCAAAACGCCGCTGCGGCCATTCCTTCACCTGTTCCGGCCGCGCGTCCGGCGCAGGCGCCGGCAGTTCCCAAAGTTTCCGCGGAACCCGGCAAAGTCAATTGGAGCCTTCAACCCGGCGTCAAGGTTCGCCAGAGTTCCAACCGCAACATGCTGGGAGCTTACGGTCCGGAAAAGGCCGTTGACGGCAATACCAGCTCCAGGATTTCCGACGTTTCAATCAGCGCCACAGGCGTGGTTGAGGGAAAAACCGCCTGGTTCGGCATTGACTTCGGCAGGGAGACCAACCGCACCATAGAAAAGGTGGTCATTTACACGCCGGCCAACCTGACGCTGCTGGGCACCATGGAAAAATTCAAGGTAATCCTCTACGGCAATGACAAAAACGTGCTGGCGGAAAAAACCTTCAGCACCACTCCTTCGGAAAAATCCACCAACGTCACTTCCTGGAAACTGGACGCTCCGGTCAAGGCGCGCGCCCTGCGCGTGGAATCCGCAAATCTCTCCCAGCCGCTGGCATTGACGGAAGTGGAAGCGTACGGACCGGAAGATGCGGAGGACACACCGGTTCCCGCACCTGCGGAGTAATAATTATCCGCGCAGCCCTGCACCCGCTCGCCCCCCTTCGGGGGCCATGCTGAAAACTACCGTTTCCTTTCCCCTTCCCGGAAAGCAGGACGGGACAGGGCCTGATGGAATGTCACGCGCTAAGTTCCGGGATTGGCTTCGCGTATGAAATTTTCCGGTTTCTGCTCCATTCTCCGGAAGCCATCCAGGCCCGGACGGAGGAAAATCCGAAAAACGTATTTGCTCCGGATGGGAAACAGCCGCCCCTCTCCACCTTCCCCACCCTGGAAAAACGCTCTCATCCCCATATGGCTCCCGGGAAATATCCTGAAGCGGCTGTCGTCCCTGTGGACCCCTTTCCCATTCAGGAAAAATAATACTCCGGAAAATAAAAAACCCGGCGCCGCCTCACGGCGGGCCGGGCCAGCAAAATAGCAATTCTTCCGATTACCGGTTGGCAGACTTCACAATCATGGCATCCTTGCCGATGCGGCCGCGCAGATAGTGAAGTTTGGCGCGGCGGACTTTGCCGCGGTTCACGACTTCAATCTTGGCAATGCGGGGAGTATGCAGGGGGAATACGCGTTCCACGCCTTCACCATAGGAAATTTTGCGGACGGTGAAAGCTTCATTGATGCCGGAACCGCGCTTGGCGATCACAATGCCCTGGAAAATCTGGATACGTTCCTTGCCGCCTTCAATAACACGAGTGTGAACCTTGATGGTATCACCTACGTTAAATGGGGTCACATCCGCCTTGAGTTGCTCTTGCTCGATTTTGTTGATAATGTTCATCTTGTGTTATCTATTGCTGGTGAATATCAGTAAAAGGAAAACTTACGGGACGCAGAATATGAGCCATAATCCCCTAAAAGGCAATCCAAATTTGCCATACGTCCTTAATTTATTTTTTCGGCGGGGCCGGCGGCGGAGCCACCCTGGCAAGCCATTCCTCCAGTGCCGGAAGAAAAGCGGAGGAAGACATGAGGCCCCGGATGCTGTCCGCCCGCTGCAGAAAGGCCTTGTTGCCGCCCCGGGCCCGTTCCGCCATCAGGATTTCCAGCAGCAGGCGCGCGCGGGTGCGGGCGTCAGCCGCGCCGTCCAGGGCGGAGGAAAGGAGCTCTCCGGCGCGGACCGGTTCCTTCCGGTACAGGCATTCCAGCGCCAGAGCTTCATAAAGGCAGGAAAAAGGGGCCTTCCGGGCGGACTCCATCAAACGCGCGGAACGGTCCTTCCAGCGGTCTCCGAACTGCACGGAGGAAGCCCACCACCCCTGGAAATAACGGTCTTCTTCCGTCGGCTCCACGTCCATATCCTTCATGCGGGCGTATGGACGGTACAGGGGGTCTCCGAACACCACCCCCTGCCAGGACAGCACAGGCATGCTCATCCAGGAAGCCTCCGCCACGGTATAGCCGTCCAGGAGGCGGTCCACAAAAATATCAAAGCGGTGGCAGGCGCCTAGGAACGGCTCATACACGTTTCCCACCGTCACAGCAGCCCCCTTCTCCAGCAGGGCGGAACTCCACCCCCTGCCGGGGACCTTGAAATCAGCGGCGCTGAAGGAATGCAGATGCATGGCTATCGCCCCGGGCCGGAAGCGGAACGAAGGATCCGAAAACGGTCCGTTCGCCTTCCCCGCATACCACCCGCAGTAAAGAGCCGTATCCCGGCTCAAGGGGAATTTTTCCGGCAGGGTCTGGGGCCAGTCATCCAGATAAGCGGGAATGCCCGCCTCCCTCACGCGCTCGAACACGTCGTCCAGCCACCGGTCCCCCTGGGCATAGGGGCCGCCCCGGTCCACAACGGCCCACCCCCATAAACCTTTTTTCTCCACGTTCGCCGGTTCCGTCACCAGCCGCATGCAGGTATCGGGCGTCAGTCCGTCCAGGCGGCATACCAGAAACGAAGGAAGGCCGGAACCCACAAAATCCTCCCTTTTATTAAAATAGGGATTCACCTGCCAGGATTTCCTTTCATAACCGCCCACCGCCAGCAGAGCCAGTTCGGAATCCACCGCAGCGCGATCCGTCTGCATCTGGTTGACGCCTTTCCCGGGAAGGGGAGCGGGCGTTTCATGCCGTATCTTCATCGGCAGGTCCGCCATCAGCACCAGCACAAAAATCTTCCGGTTCATCAAGGGGGAGGACGCAATGCCGGAAGGCACCCACCACCGTTGTTTCCGCGCCGTCTCCAGCAGCGGGACGCGGATCGTATCCTCATACTCCTTCCGCGAAATCTCGCTGGTCATGGGGCAATCCAGGGAAACGAGATTCCCTTCCGGAACGCCGCGCACACGCGCATACTCCGTGGCCATGCGGCGGCTCAGCTCGGATTTTCCGTTATAAACCACGGCCACATGAGCGGGCAGCAGCTCATAGGCACACGCGGCGGAAAACCACGACGCCAGCAGAAATAACACGGCTAATCCACTCTTGAACATGCCCCCTACCATACCTCATCTTCCGGGGCAATCAAGCAGGTGAAAGGGGCGGCCACGAATTCGCCATTTTTCCGCTTTTCGCTTCACATCCTAAAAAAATACGCTTTAATAACTCTTGATGTATTGCAGGCCTCCCCCCTGCATTCCCTATAACCATCACACGCATATGATTCAGCAAATTGACCATATCGGCATCGCCGTCAAGAGTCTTGACGCCACCGTCCCCTATTACCGCGATGCGCTCGGGCTCGGAGAGCCCCACATTGAGGAAGTTCCCACTCAAAAGGTCCGCGTCGCCATGTTTGACGTTGCCGGAGTCCACATCGAACTGCTCGAACCCACCTCTCCGGAAAGCGCTATCGCCAAGGCTATTGAGAAAAAAGGGGAAGGCATCCACCACATCGCTTTCAAGACCAATGACATCGCCGGAAATATCTCCCAGGCCAAGGAAGCAGGCCTTACCGTGCTGAACGACCCGCCCGTCCCCGGCGCTCACAACACGCAGGTCACCTTCCTGCATCCCAAGTGCACCTTCGGCGTCCTGACCGAATTCTGCCAGCACCCCGGCAGCTGCGAATGCGGCAAGTAACATTCTCCCTATTCACCATACCACTAGACCAATGGCTATTGATCCCAAATTGATTGACGATCTGAACAGCCGCCGCAAGAAGGTCATCCTCAGCGGCGGTCAGGAAAAGATCGACAAGAGACATGAAAAGGGCGAAATGACAGCCCGCGACCGCATGGGGTACCTCTTTGAGGAAGGCACCTTCTCGGAAATCGGCATGCATGTGCGCCACAACTGCCACAACTTCGGCATGGGTAAGAAGGAAATCCCCGGCGACGGCGTCGTTTCCGGTTTCGGCCTGGTGGACGGCCGCCCGGTAGCCTGCGCGGCCTCCGATTTCCTGGCCCAGGGCGGTTCCCTCGGCTACATGCACGCCATGAAAATTGCGGATGCTCAGAAGTATGCGCTGAAAGCCGGCATCCCGATGGTGACCGTGAACGACTCCGGCGGCGCGCGCCTCCAGGAAGGAGTGGCGGCCCTTTCCGGATACGCCCAGGTGTTTTACAACAATGTGCTTGCCTCCGGCGTGGTTCCGCAAATCTCCATGATCCTGGGCCCCTGCGCGGGCGGCGCGGCCTACTCCCCCGCCCTGACGGACTTCATCATCATGCGCAATTCCGGCAACGCGGGCATGTACATCACCGGTCCCAAAGTGATTGAACAGGTCACGTACGAAAAATGCACGATGGACGACATCGGCTCCGCCGCCATTCACGCCACCGTGTCCGGCAACGTCCATTTCGTAGCGGACAGCGACGCGCACGCCATGGACATCCTGAAGAGGCTTCTTTCCTTCCTTCCTTCCAACAACACGGAAGAACCGCCCCACAAACTGGACACTCCGCTGGACCTGAGCGCTGACGAAGGCATGAGCGACCTGATTCCCGGCGACAACCGCACGCCGCTGGACGTCCAGCCCATCATCAGCCGTCTGGTAGACAACGGGGACTTCCTGGAAGTACACAAGGACTTCGCCAAAAATGTCGTCGTCGGATTCGGCCGCATCTGCGGCGTGGTGGTCGGCATCATCGCCAACCAGCCCAATGTGAAAGCCGGCTGCCTGGATATCGATTCCTCCGACAAGGCCGCGCGCTTCATCCGTTTCTGCAACGCGTTCAATATTCCGTTGGTGAACCTGGTGGACGTACCCGGCTTCCTGCCCGGCAAGAATCAGGAACGGGGCGGCATTATCCGCCACGGCGCCAAACTTATCTTCGCCTATTCCCAGGCCACGGTGCCCAAAGTCACCCTGATCATGCGGAAAGCCTACGGCGGCGCCTACATCGCCATGTGCTGCAAGGACCTGGGCGCTGACGCCGTCTTCGCCTGGCCTGGTGCGGAAATTGCCGTTATGGGCGCGGAAGGCGCCGTCCCGGTACTCTACGGCCGCGAACTGAAGGCTGTGGAAGACCCGGCGGAAAAAGCCAAGCGCCAGGGAGAACTTCTGGAAGAATACCGGGAAGCCTTTTACAACCCGTATGTGGCGGCCGGCATGGGACAGATTACGGAAGTCATCAATCCGGAAGAAACCCGCGCCAAAATCGCCTTCGCACTGCGCACCCTGCTGAACAAGAAGGAAGTGCGCCCTGCCAAGAAACACGGCAACATTCCGCTCTAACATCCATCCCAACGGATTCATATGTTACTTACAACACTCGCTTTTGCCTTCGCACAGGGCATTGCCAACATTATGGACAATCTGAACTATCAGGTTGTCGGCATCATGGTGGTTATGCTGTGCCTGGGAGGCATGGCCGTCATTCTGACCGTCAGCGGCTCCATCGCCGCCGCCATTCAGAACAGGGCCAAAGCCAAAACAGCCGCTCCCGTAGCCGTGCCTGCCGCCGCTCCCGCTGCGGCGGGCAAACCGGGCATGACTCCGGAAATGCTCGCCATCCTTTCCGCCGCCGTGGATTCCGCCATGACGGAGCTTACGCCGGAAATGGTGGCCGTCATCTCCGCCGCCGTGGACGCAGGCCTGGACGGCATGAGCCACCGCATCGTGGAAATCAAGCAATCCCCGGGTTCCGGCTATGCGGCCGCGGGCAGGGCGGAAATTTTCGCCTCCCACCGCATCCGGCCTTCCCGCTGAACTACTGCATTATTCACCCTTACCCCGCCCAGGCGGAACCATTTAACTTAATATCCCATACCACACACTATTATGAAGAAACTTCGCATCACCGTAGACGGCAAAGTATTTGACGTATCCGTAGAACTTCTGGACCAGGTGTCCTCCACCACTGCGGCTCCGGCCCCCGCACCTGTGGCCGCTCCCGCTCCTGCGGCTTCCGCACCCGTGGCCGCTCCGGCCCCGGCTCCCGCACCTGCTCCGGCTCCAGCCGCCGCCGGCGCAGGAGACGTTCCCAGCCCGCTTGCCGGGAAGGTCGTCTCCCTGGACGTGGCAGCAGGCACCCCCGTGAAGGCCGGTGACCAGATTCTGACGCTGGAAGCCATGAAGATGAACACCATCATCTACGCTCCCGCCTCCGGCACGCTCACCGCTTTCTGCGTGAACCCGGGCGACACGGTTCAAGAAGGACAGGCACTGGCCAAAATTGGTTAATCCCGGCGGCGGCAGCCCGGAAACGCCAACAGTCCCGGGCTCCGGCTCAGATAATAAACCGCTACAAAAATATTCCCTATGAGTCTTTTTGATTCATTAATCACCTTTTTACAGGGGATGGGCGTCTTCTCCCTATCATGGCAGATGGTAGGGATGTGGGGCATTGCCATTCTCCTCCTGTATCTGGGTGTAGCCAAGCAATACGAACCGCTCCTGATGGTTCCCATTGCTTTCGGCGCCCTCATTGCCAACATTCCGGATAACGGAATGCTCATCACCCAGCTGAACCAGCAGGTCATCTCCTCCAATGAACAGGGGGAAGTAACCGCCACGTCTCTGAACAACGTGGGGTACCTGCGCGTTCACGTGGCTCCGCTTCAGCAGGCTCCCTCCAAGGTGCCGGCCAACCTGACCACGCCTGAATCCCGTGCCCAGTATCAGGAAATCATGCAGCAGCCCATGCAGGTTTACCCCGGCAGCCAGCTGACCGTTTCCAAGATCAAGTCCGTGCGGGAATCCCAGGAAAAAGCAAAAGCTGACGCGGCCCGCCTGGGCGACGACAGCCTGACGGTGGACCCCAACCTGAAGGATTTCCAGAACGTGACGGAGGACAACGGCAATGAACCGGTTTTCCTGCTCACGAACGGAGAAGGAACCACCGTCGTCCGCCAGCAGGGCGTCAATTACTTTGACACCAGCGGCAACCGGATTCCGGTGGATCTGAAAACCCAGAAGCTGGAACCCCTGGTGGTTTCCGCCGCAGGCAAATACGTGGCCGTAGGCCAGCATACCCAGGAACTGCTGGTCACCTCCATCCACGGAGGCCTGTATGACTGGATCGGGCTGGGCATCAAGGCTGAAATTTTCCCGCCCATCATCTTTCTGGGCGTAGGAGCCCTGACGGACTTCGGCCCGCTGCTTGCCGCTCCGCGCACCCTGCTTCTGGGCGCAGCGGCCCAGGTGGGCGTAGCCGCCACGTTCTTCATGGCCCTGTTCATGGGGTTCAACCCGAATGAATCCGCATCCATCGGCATCATTGGCGGCGCTGACGGCCCCACCTCCATCTTCCTGACGATGAAGCTGGCCCCGCACCTGCTGGGCGCCGTGGCCGTGGCCGCATACACGTACATGTCCCTGGTTCCGCTGATACAGCCGCCCATCATGGCGTTGCTGACGACCAAGAAGGAACGCCTCATCCGCATGAAATCCCTGCGAACGGTCAGCAAGAGCGAAAAACTGTTCTTCGCCGTGCTGGTAACCATTGTCACCATTTTGCTGATTCCGGACGCATCCCCGCTGATCGGCATGCTGATGCTTGGCAACTTCCTGCGCGAATGCAAGGTGACGGAACGCCTGGTTCAGGCCTCCCAGAATGAAATCATCAACATCGTCACCATCTTCCTGGGAACATCCGTGGGGCTCACGATGCAGGGCGACCGCTTCCTGCAGTCGGAAACGCTGCTGATCATCCTTCTGGGTATCGTCGCCTTCGGCGTGGCAACAGCGGGCGGAGTGATTGCCGCCAAGATTATGAACCTCATCTGGCGCAAGAATCCGGTCAACCCCCTGATCGGGTCCGCAGGCGTCTCCGCCGTCCCGATGGCAGCCCGCGTCTCCCACAATGTGGGCCAGAAGTACGACCCCTCCAACTACCTGCTCATGCACGCCATGGGCCCGAACGTTGCAGGCGTGATCGGCACCGCAGTCATCGCGGGCTACTACATCGCCACTCTGGCGAAATAACCAGAATTGAAAATTACTCCCGGCCTCGGCCCGTCCCATGAATTCCGCAGCCTCATTTTCCACCCCTCCGGAGGAGGAAGGACCATGCGGCGACTGGACTTATCATGAATGGGCCGAGGCTTTTTCCACCAATGATCTGGCCCGCACCCTCCCCCCGGGGCATATTGCCGTCTGCCGCGTTCAGACAGGAGGCCGCGGCAGGTTCAACCGCAAATGGATAGGGGAGGAAGGCGGCCTGTGGGCATCCTTCACCGTCCACCTGTCCGCTCCTGAGGATACAGCGGCCGGCGTACACTGGGGCCATTTGCCCCTGGTTGCGGGGCTGGCCCTGTTCAACATGCTCCGCGGCATGGGGCTGGATTCCGTGCGCCTGCGCTGGCCGAACGACCTGCTGGCGGGCAAATCCAAACTGGCGGGAATACTGGTGGAACGCCCGGCGGAGAACATGGCCGTCATCGGCATCGGCATCAATGTTTTCAATGATGTATCCTCCATCGCCGGGGAAATCAAGGACCCTCCGGCAAGGCTGGCGGATCTTGTTCGGGACTGCCCTTCCCTGCACGCCGTCATGGCTTCCCTGGGCAGTCATTTGAACCAGGTTCTTTCCGTCTTTTCCCACGGCGGCGTCCCCTCCCTTCAGGAGGGGCTGTCCCGGGCATGGGCCGGAGAAAGGCCGGTTTCCATTCTTACGGATGACGAAACCGTCCGGGGCATTTTTACAGGGATTGACGATCAGGGCAATCCTGTGCTATCCCTTCCGGCCGGCACCGTCCGCACCATTCCGGCGCACCTGATCAACAGGCTCCTCGAAGAATGAGCCTGCCGCTCCGTTTTTACACGGGGTTTCTTTCTTTTTTCATCCAACAAAAATCACTGACATGAGTTACAAGGTACTGACACCAGAAGAAGCAGCAAGCCTGATCAAGCATGGCCACCATATTGGGCTGAGCGGATTCACGCCCGCCGGAACGGCCAAGGCCGTTACGGCTGCGCTGGCAAAAATCGCAGAAGCGGAACATGAGAAGGGGAACCCTTTCCAGGTGAGCGTCTTCACCGGTGCTTCCACCGGCGATTCCTGCGACGGGATCCTTTCCCGGGCCAAGGCAATCCGCTACCGCGCTCCCTACACCACCAACGTTGATTTCCGCAAGGCGGTGAACAACGGGGAAATCGCCTATAATGACATCCATTTGTCCCAGATGGCCCAGGAAGTGCGCTACGGGTTCATGGGCAACGTGGACATCGCCATTATTGAAGCCTGTGAAGTCACGGCCGACGGCAAAATTTACCTGACGGCCGCGGGCGGGATCGCTCCCACCATCTGCCGCCTGGCAGACAAAATTATCGTGGAATTAAACGCCGCCCACAGCAAGAGCGCCATGGGCCTGCACGACGTTTACGAACCCCTGGATCCTCCCTACCGCCGCGAAATCTCCATCTTCAAACCCAGCGACCGCATCGGCAAGCCGTACATCCAGGTTGACCCGAAAAAGATTGTGGGCGTTGTGGAAACCAACTGGCCGGATGAAGCCCGTTCCTTCGCCGCAGCGGATCCCCTGACCGATAAAATCGGGCAGAACGTGGCCGATTTCCTGGCTGCCGACATGAAACGGGGCATCATCCCCTCCACGTTCCTGCCTCTCCAGTCCGGCGTAGGAAACATCGCAAACGCGGTGCTGGGCGCCCTGGGCCGCGACAAGACGATTCCCGCGTTCGAGATGTACACGGAAGTCATCCAGAACTCCGTCATCGGCCTGATTCGGGAGGGCCGCGTGAAATTCGGCAGCGCCTGCTCCCTGACCGTGACGAACGACTGCCTGGAAGGCATTTACAGGGATATGGACTTTTTCCGCGACAAACTGGTGCTCCGTCCCTCGGAAATATCCAACAGCCCGGAAGTTATCCGCCGTCTCGGCGTCATCTCCATCAACACCGCCATTGAAGCCGACATTTACGGGAACGTCAACTCCACGCACATTGGCGGCACGAAGATGATGAACGGCATCGGCGGGTCCGGCGACTTCACGCGCAACGCCTACATCTCCATTTTCACCTGCCCGTCCGTTGCCAAGGACGGCAAGATCAGCGCCATCGTCCCCATGGTTTCCCACCATGACCATACGGAACATGACGTCAATATCATTATTACCGAGCAGGGGGTCGCGGACCTGCGCGGCAAGAGCCCGAAAGAACGGGCCCAGACCATTATTGAAAACTGCGTCCACCCGGATTACAAAAACATCCTCTGGGATTACCTGAAGCTGTCCGACGGCAAAGCCCAGACACCGCAATCCGTCAGGGCCGCTTTGGGCATGCACGCCGAACTGGCCAGAAGCGGAGACATGAAGAATGTCGACTGGGCCCAGTATAAGTAATTCCGCATGCCGTCATTCGCATTGGCATCCATGAATTCACGTTAACCCCTCAGGACCGCTTCCGCAAAGGGAGCGGTCCTTTTCCTTTTTCCTATCCCCTCTACTCCTTCTCTTCACCATGAACTGGATGATTTACCCGGCAGCCAGGGCTTTCATCAAAGTCTGCTCCGTTCTTTTCGGCACGGGCGCAGCAGCGGCAGTCCTCATCCATCTGTTCATGCCTTTTTTCCTCCGCTCTCCCCGGACAGCCGCGCCCTTCCTGCTTTTGGGCACAGGGGCGGAACTGCTCTCCATCCTTTCCCTGTCCTTCCTCATGTTCTGGGGCGCCAGAGTCCTGCTGGCCTCCCGCGGAAGCAGAATAACAAGAAATCTGAGCATGCTGGCCTTCCTGCCCGCCCTGTACGCCCTCCTCATTCCGTTTGCGGGCATGCCCGTCCCATCGCAATATACGGAAATGGACAGGGTTTGGGAGGCCTTCCTCCTTCTGGCGGCCGTCACTTCTTTCTTTTCCTTCCCTTATACGGCGGGATACGGAGCCGCAGGCAGGAGATTATTCCTGGCCTGGGGCATCGCCGCGGCAGGCTGCGGTTTGCAGAGCGCCCTGTTTTTTCTTGCCGTCCTGTTGCGTCAGTTCCTGTCCACCGCAGTTCCCTCCCTGGCAACGCCAGTTGCATGGGTGGCCGTTCTTTTGTCCTGCGGCCTGGAAATCATGCTGGCGGCCCTTTCCGTTCTTCTGGCGCAGCGCCTGTTTAAAGAGGTCATGTCCATAGCATCCATGCCGGAACCGATTGATCCCTCCATGCCGGGCAACCGTCCCTGACTTTCCTCCCCTCCGTTTTTACCGGCCTGCCGGAAGAGTACCCTCATTCCCCGGCATGAAAGGCTTTTACGGCTTTGCGCAAAAAGCCGTCCGGAAATTTCCGCCGATGGTACGGAATCCGTATGGAAAGCATTGCCGGAAAGCAACCCGCCCCACCCCGGAAAGCCGCGGAGTCGCAGGGACACCCCTCCCGTTTCCCTGCCGGCGGCATACAGCCCTATTTCACCAATTCATCCAGATAACGGCCATAACCGTTATTATTCATGGCTCCGGCCTGGGAGCGCAGCGTTTCCTGGGATATCCAGCCGTTATTAAAGGCTATCTCCTCCAAGCAGGCTACCTTGAACCCCTGGTGGTGCTCCAGAGTACGAACGAACATGGAAGCCTCCAGAAGGGTATCGTGCGTGCCCGTATCCAGCCACGTATAGCCGCGCGCCAGTTTTTCCACGCGCAACAGGCCCTGCTTCAGGTATTCCTGATTCACAGAGGTGATTTCCAACTCGCCGCGGGAAGACTTGGGAATCCGTTTGGCTATCTCCACCACCCGGTTGTCGTAAAAATAGAGGCCCGTCACCGCAATATCCGATTTGGGCCTGAGCGGTTTTTCCTCAATGGAAACCGCCTTCCCCTCCTCATTGAATTCCACTACCCCGAAACGCTGCGGGTCATGCACCTGGTAACCGAAAATGGTCGCTCCGCTCGTCAGTTCGGCGGCCCTCCTCAGCTTCTCCGTCAGGCCGCGCCCGTAAAAAATATTGTCCCCCAGCACCAGGGCAACGGAATCCTTTCCTATGAACTCCTCTCCAATAATAAAGGCCTGAGCCAGCCCCTCCGGCCTGGGTTGTTCCCTGTATTCAAAGGAAACGCCGAACCTGCTGCCGTCCCCCAGCAAATCCCGGTACAGGGGCAGATCCCGGGGCGTGGAAATAACAAGGATTTCCCGTATCCCGGCCAGCATCAGCACGGAGATGGGATAATAAACCATCGGCTTATCGTAAACGGGCAGCAATTGCTTGCTGACGGAAAGCGTGACGGGATGCAGCCGCGTGCCGCTTCCCCCGGCCAGAACAATACCCTTCATATCAAATTCCTAGCCATTGGTTCCAAGACGTTCCAGGCGGTATTCCCCGGACAGGATGCCCCGCCACCATTCCTCATGGTCCAGATACCACTGAATGGTCTTTCTGAATCCGGAAGAATGGTCCTGGCGCGGAGTCCACCCCAATTCCCTCCGTATTTTGGAAGCGTCAATCGCATAGCGCAGGTCATGGCCCGGCCTGTCCTGCACAAAGGAGATTTGCTCCCGGTAGCTCCGGCCGTCCGGCCGGGGCCGCAGTTCATCCAGATGGGAACACAGCAGCTCCACCAGCTCCAGATTGGTTTTCTCGTTATTGCCGCCGATGTTGTACGTTTCCCCCGGTTTTCCGCAGGAAACGACCGTCAACAGCGCCTCGCAGTGATCCCCCACATACAGCCAGTCCCGCACGTTTTCCCCTTTGCCGTATACAGGAATGGGTTCCCCGCCCAGCGCTTTCAGGATAACGACGGGTATCAGCTTTTCCGGGAACTGGTAAGGGCCGTAATTGTTGGAACAGTTGGTGATCAGCACGGGCAGCCCGTACGTATCGTGCCAGGCGCGCACCAGGTGGTCGCTGGAGGCCTTGCTGGCGGAATACGGGGAATGGGGGCGATACGGCGTGGACTCCGTGAACAGGCCTTCCTTTCCCAGGGAGCCGTACACTTCATCCGTGGAAATGTGGTGGAAGCGGAAACGCTCCTTTTTCTCTCCCTCCAGGGAACGGTAATATTCCAGGGCGGCCTGAAGCATGGAAAAAGTGCCCATGACGTTGGTGGTCATAAAATTTCCCGGATCGTCAATGGAACGGTCCACATGGGATTCCGCCGCCAGGTGCATCACCCAGTCCGGAGCGTACTCCCGCAAAGTGCGCCGCATCAGGGAAGCGTCCCGGACGTCGGCGTGCAGAAAGCGGTATGCCGGAGAATCCGCCGAGCCGTCCAGTGAATGGATGTTGCCGGCATAGGTCAGGGCGTCAATATTCAGGACTTCATGGCCGCGCTCCAGCAGCAGCCTGACCAGATTGGAGCCGATGAATCCGGCGCCGCCCGTAACGATAACTTTCATAGCACTGTTTTCAGGGAAAGATGCGGCGCCATCATACAGCAGCGGCGTTTTTTTTCAAAACAAATCCGCCCATGCCGCGGGAACGCGGCGGCATGGGCGGGAAAAAGCGGGTTCCGTAACCGCTGAGACGGCTAGCAGCTCAGCTCCCGGCAAAGGTTGATGATATCCTGGTTCACGGAGTACTGCTGCCCGGCAACGGAATCCAGGGAGGCATAGCCGTACTGGCCGTCATGATACACCATGATCTGGTTGATGTCCCCGTTGTTCAGAGCTTCCACGGCGCGGGTGGCAAAACGGGTGCCCATCAGGCGGTCACGGGCGGTGGGGGAACCGCCGCGCTGCACATGGCCCAGCACGGTCAGGCGGGTATCCATGCCGGCGCGTTCCGTCAGCCAGCGGGTCAGGTACTGCGCCACGCGGGTGCCTTCCGCCACCACGGCAATGATGCAGCTTCCTTCCTCATTGATGACAGGCTGGAGTCGCTTGTAAATGGATTCCAGGTCATACGGAATTTCAGGGACAATGCAGATATCCGCCGCGCTGCAAAGAGCGGTGGTCATCGCCAGATAGCCGCAGTCCCGGCCCATTGTTTCAATCACGAAAGCGCGGTGATGGGAACGGGCCGTATCACGAACGGAATCAATGCAATCCAGAATCACGTTCTGGGCCGTATCCACGCCCAGGCAGTAGTCCGTGCCGGCAATGTCGTTGTCAATCGTGGCCGGAATACCGGCAAAAGGCACTTCAAAATCATTGAAAAAGTCGTTCAGGGCGCGGAAGGAACCGTCCCCGCCCATGATGATGAGCTTGTCGATGTTGCGTTCCTTCAGATGTTCGTAGGCCTGCTTGCGGAATTCGTAGTCGAAAAAGCGCTTGGATCGTGAGGAACGGAGGAGAGTTCCGCCCCTGTAGATCATATCGTTGGTCAGTTCCCGGGTGGCTTCCTTGATTTTTCCATCGATCAGCCCTTCCAAGCCGTCATAAACAACGTACGGGTTCATCCCAAGCTGGCGGGCATGATCCACTGCCGCCTTGATCGCCGGGTTCATTCCGGCGGCATCGCCGCCAGATGTCATAATGGCTATTCCACTCATAAGTAATAAGGTTAACTTGTCCGGGGGGAAATGTTACCGGGCGGAACAAATAATGCAAGCGCGGAGTTTTTACTGGCGCAATAAACGGCAACGCTTCATGATGCGGAGGCATGAACGACACTGCAGCAGCCATTCTGAAAGCCACGGCCGCCCTCCGGGACGGCACGGAGAAGCTCCGGTTCGAATCCCCGGTCCATGTTACCTACAACCCTCTCACCTATGCATGGGGGCCGCATGAACAGTATGTGCGCACCTACGGAAACGGGGAAAAGGGCCATCTGTTCCTGGGCATGAATCCCGGCCCCTTCGGTATGGCCCAGACAGGCGTCCCCTTCGGGGAAGTGGACGCCGTCGTCAACTGGCTGCACATTCGCGGAGAAGTCGGGCGGCCGGAACATACCCACCCCAAACGTCCCGTGGAGGGTTTCGGCTGCCCCAGGTCGGAAGTCAGCGGCCGCCGCCTCTGGGGACTTTTCGCGGAAGCTTTCGGAACTGCGGAAAACTTCTTCCGTCACAATTACGTGGCCAATTACTGTCCGCTGATCTGGATGGGAGCCACCGGAGCCAACATTACGCCGGACAAACTGCCGGCGGAACAGCGCGCCGCCGTGGACGCGGTATGCATGGAACACCTGCTTTCCCTCATCACCATCCTGAATCCCCACACGCTGGTGGGGGTGGGCGCCTACGCCACGCAGAAGCTGCGGGACGCCGCCTCCCGGCTCCCCCGCAAAAGCTTCACCATCGGCACGTTGCTCCACCCAAGCCCCGCCAGCCCCATCGCCAACAAGCTCTGGCCGGAACGCCCCATCCAGCAGCTTAAGGAACTGGGCATTTTATAAAAAGAGCGGAGGAGGTAGAGCGGAGAGTTCCGTGACATGGAAGGAATCACCAGAGCAACAGGCCGGAAATCGGCAGTTCATCGTGTTCCCCTCCAAATCTACATCGCTTTGAAGGAATGTCCGGCCCCCTTTACTGGCTTGATTTGCCCAGGGACACGGCTTTCCTGACGGAAGAAATGCACGCCGGCATCTACCGGAACAGAAAAGAACTTAAACGCCTCCCCACTTCCACCACAAAATCAGCCTCCCTCCAAATCAATCATCATTCTTAGACTGAAAACCCTCCGCTCTCCCCCGCAGGCCTTTTTACTGGACAGGGGGAAAAGGGTTCCGTACAGTTTCCGCGATCTTCAAGCGTTCCGAATTTATGGCAATTTCAGATTACATCGTGACCATTGGCCTGGAAGTCCACTGCCAGATCAAGACAAAGAGCAAAATGTTCTGCTCCTGTGAGACCGGCTTTGGCTTTGAACCCAATACGCGCGTGTGCCCCACCTGCCTGGGGCTGCCGGGTGCCCTGCCCGTCCTGAATGAGTTCGCCATCGAACGCACGCTGCTGACCGGCCTGATGCTGGGATGTTCCAGCCCGGAGATTTCCCAATGGGACCGCAAGAATTATTTCTATCCGGACATGGCTAAAAATTACCAGACCTCCCAGCTGGATCTTCCGCTGTGCCTGGGAGGGGAAGTGCCCCTGTACCCCTGGTCCTATCCGAATGACGTGATCAAAGCTGGCGTCCCCCCTTTCCGCACCGTGAAGCTGACCCGCATCCATCTGGAAGAAGACGCGGCGAAGATTACCCATCATGCCAATTATTCCCTGATCGACTACAACCGCGCGGGGTCCGCCCTGATGGAAATCGTTTCCGAGCCGGACATCGACACCCCGGAAGAAGCCTACGCCTACCTCAAGTCCCTCCAGCAGATTTTGAATTACGGGGATATCTCCGACGCGGACATGGAAAAGGGCCAGATGCGGTGCGATGTGAATATTTCCCTGCGTCCCCACGGGCAGAAGGAATTGGGCGCCAAGGTGGAAATGAAGAACATCAACTCCATGTCCGCCGTCCGCAGAGCCCTTCATTATGAAATCCAGCGCCAGGCGGAAGAACTGGACATGGGCATTCCTCAAATCCAGTCCACCCGCCGCTGGGACGACGAACGCGGAGAAAGCGTCGTCATGCGAACCAAGGAAGACGCGCACGATTACCGTTATTTCCCCTGTCCGGATCTGGTTCCCGTACGCACGGCCCCGCTGGTGGAGAAAGTGCGCGGGCAGATTCCCGAACTGCCTCAGGAACGGCAGAAACGCTTCATGGAAGAATACGGCCTGAGCGAGTACGACGCCAACGTGCTGGTGGGAGACCTGGAACTGGCACGCTTTTTTGAAGAGGCGGCGCGGGGAACCGCCAGCGGCAAAAAAATCGCCAACTGGGTGATTAACAACATTTCCGCCGTGCTGAATGAAAAAGGCATGCGCCCGTCTGAATGCCCGGTGAAACCCGGCGCCATCCGGGAGCTGATCGCCATTATTGACGACGGCACCGTTTCCAACAACCAGGCCAAGGACGTATTCGCCAAAATGTGGGATGAACCGGCCCTCGCCGCAGCGCAGGCCGCCAAGCTGCTGGGCTTTGAAAAGGCGGATTCCTCTTTTCTGGACGGCATCGTGCGGGAAGTCATTTCCGCCAATCCGGACAAGGTGGCGGAAATACAGGGGGGCAATGAAAAGCTCCTGAACTGGCTTACCGGCCAGGTCATGAAGGCCGCCAAAGGCAAAGCCAACCCGAAAATCGTGACGGAAGCGCTGAAAAAAGCCCTTTCCATGGAGTGACCATAAACAAAGAGCCGCTTCCCTTGCCGGTGCCGGCTCCTTGCCCGCAGGGCATCACGGTTTGAACAGCTTCCTGTTTCCGGCCAGGGTGTTCCATACCTGCTTCACTTCCCCGGCCAGCGTCTGCTTCATCATGGCAAGGGAAAAGTCCGCCGCCTGGCCCATACTGATGTAGGGAGGCAGGGCAAGGGCGTCCCTGTCCACATGCGCGTCCAGCAGAGCGGCGCCCGGATAATTCAGGAACATGTCCACCATCTGGTCCACCTGGCTGGATTTGTCCAATAAAAACCCCTTGATGCCGACGGCATCCGCCACGGCGGCAAAAGAGGGGTTGTTCAGGTTGATCTGCCACGGAATCAGCCCGGCCGCCTGCATTTCCAATTGGATGAAATCCAGACAGTCATTGTTATACACCACGATTTTCACCGGCAGCCTGTACTGGACAATCGTGATGAGATCCCCCAGCAGCATGGACAGGCCGCCATCTCCGCACAGGGCAATTACCTGCCGTTCGGGGTATTCCATCTGCGCCCCAATAGCCATTGGCATGGCATTGGCCATGGAGCCATGATTGAAGGAAGCCAGCGTCCTCCTGCCCGGCGTGGCGCACAGGAACCTGGCGCTCCAGATGCAGGGGGTACCGGTATCTACCGTAAATACGGCGTCGGAAGCCGCATGCCTGTTCAGGGCGGTCGTGAGCTGTTCCGGCCGGATGGGAGACTCCTTGTCATTTCCTTCCATATAGGCGTTCATCTCCTTCACGTCCCTGGCGTGGCGTTTCAGGGCGGCGTCCAAATGCCCGGAATCCGTCTTTTCCTGCACCATGTTCAGCAGAGCCTCCGCCGTGACGGAAACATCCCCGCAAATACCCAGGTCCAGGCGGCAGCGGCGGCCCAGCACTTCACCGCGCCTGTCAATCTGCACGATTTCAGGTTTGGTGGGAATGAAATTGAAATAGGGGAAATCCGTCCCCCACAACACGAGCATGTCGCTTTCATGCATGGCCTTGTAGGCATCTCCCCATCCAAGCAGCCCCGTCATGCCGATGCCCAGGGGATTGTCATGTTCAAAATAATCCTTTCCCCTCCATGTGTAGGCAATCGGAGCTTTCAGGCGGTGCGCGAGCCGGACGACCCTGTCTTCCGCTCCCGCGCAGCCGGCACCGCAGAAGAAAGTAATGCGGCGGTGGTCGTCAAGCATCCGTGCCAGAAGGGATACGGATTCATGCTCAGGAACAACATTCTCCCGCGTGTAGGAAGGAGGATGCACCAGATTCTTCATCTCCGCAGGGGCGTCCGCAATGTCTCCGGGCAAGACGACGACACCTACGTCGCGCCTGGCCCACGCGTGCTGAATGGCGGACATCAAAATGGACGGGGCCTGGGAAGCTTCCGAAACCAGTTCCGCATATGCACTGCATTCCTTAAAAAGCTGTTCCGGATGCGTGGCCTGGAAATATTCCATGCCTACCTGGCTCTGCGGGATGTGGGAAGCAATGGCCAGCACCGGGGCATGGTTCCGGTGGGCGTCAAACAGGCCGTTGATCAAATGGAGGTTCCCGGGGCCGCTGCTGCCGCAGCATACAGCCAGATTCCCGCTCAGCTGGGCTTCCGCGCTCGCGGCAAAAGCCGCCACTTCCTCATGCCGTACATGAATCCATTCAATGGTCTTCCTCCTCCTCAAAGCGTCCGTAACGGGGTTCAGGCTATCCCCCACAATGCCATAAATCCGCTTAACTCCCGCCTTCTCCAAAATTTCAACAATCTGATCGGCTACCCTGTGCATGCAGATTAGACACCAGCCAACCTCCAACGGATTCATTCTTATGTGTCATCCCCTCCATCTTTTCCGCACCGGAAAAAATGCCTGAGGATTTCCCCTGATATCATAAGGCCGCCGCCTTTTCAGGCAGCGGCCTATGAATTTACCAGTTCTCTGGTGGAAAACCGTCAGGAACGGCGGCGGCGCATCATCAGAACGGCCAGGCCCAGGATTCCCAGAGAAGCCGAGGCCGGTTCCGGAACCTGAAGGCCGGCAAAACCGGCAATCTGTTCCGCGGAAAGTTTTGTATCCGTCCACTGAATTTCACCCCATGTAAGATTGGGATTAATCCAGCTTTGGATATCAGTGCGATTTCCGTTCATGTTGCCGTTGTAGGACAACGTGTCAAGCAAGGAACCATTCACATAGACCTCCACAGACTGGCTTTGGTTTGCGCCGGTAACGGCCAAAGTCACGTTAAGAAGACCTCCCCCCAAAACAACGGGAGTTTCAGAAACGTCTCCACGGTTTTGGGAAAAAGAGCCGGTAGAAGTATTCAAGTTCCCATCTCCCATGCCAAACTTGGCATCTGACGTCAGATACAAGGCATTTGTCCCGTAACTTTGGCCCGCATTGGTGCCATAATACCCAAACAGCGTGGTCTGGGTTCCTTCCGTTAAGGAAGAGGCATCCAGCCAGAGGGAGATCGTGTAATTGGAAGCATAAAAATTACCGCCGTAAGGAATGAAACTGCTAGGAAGGGCACTTTGTGAGAGACTTCCAAACGTCATGTCTTTTCCCAATGCAATACCTTCAGTTGTCGTCGCCGTACCGGCAGCGTAAGACGTTCCGGCCGATGGTTCTAAAGAGCCGGGAGACGCCAACGCCGAAACGGAACAACACGCCGCAATGGCCATTAATGCTAATGTTTTTTTCATTTTCTGTGAATGATGGACTGAGTAGCAATCAGAGAGATATTCCCCGCCCTCTGTATATCGGATTCCCAATCCGAGGTCAATCTAACATTTCAATTATGAAACTATTATTACAATTTTTTCTATTTTGCGAAAAGGGATTGCTGTTCCTATACAGCAACTTCAGAGCCGCCACAAAAAAATCTATTCTGCGTTTTATTTTTTATATTCATAAGTGATAGAAGGTAATTATATTACATTTTTTAGCGGATTGAAAAAGCTTGTTCTCATCTTTCCTGTGGGGGAGAAAAAGAGCGGATTGGGAATCCGGTTGTTTTCCCTCAGCCATCAAAAAAAAGCAACATAAGGTTTTCATATTCAATAAAAATCAATTTTCTTCCCCTTCATTTCCAGGACCTTTTTCTTGAAAAAGAGCCTTCCCCAAATTATCCTCCCGCTAGCTGTAATATTATTTCATCATGAAATTTTTCAAGACAACCATTGCCATGGCAACCCTGCTGGGCTGCCTGCCCACATCCCCCGCAGAAGTCGCCTTTCCGGGGCCTGCACCCGGAACAGCCAGCGCGGAACAATCCGCTTCCGGCTATACTCTTTCCAATAACATCCTGACGGCCAAATTTATCCTTCGGAACGGAAGTCTTTCCTTCGGAGGAATGACTTCCAAACTGGGCCCCGTCGCCAAGGCAGGGGATGAATTATTCATCATCAATCTTCAGGACGGACGGAGCATTAAATCCTCCGAGCTGAAAGCGGGAAACGTCAAATTCGTCTCCCTTCAGCCCAACCCCAAGGCCTTCAGGCTGGCTGACCGCTTCCCGGGAAAAGCCGTCAGCGCAACATTCCAGGCTCTGAACGGAACCCTTCGCATCTCCTGGCGTGCCGTGCTCAGGGACCATTCCCATTACCTGAGGCAGGAACTCCGCCTGGCAAGTACGAAGCCCGTCCAGATGAAAAACATCGTAGCGATGCAATATGACCTGGCAGAAGGGAAAGCCGGGGCACCCTCCGTTTCCGGAAACGCCAGAGGAGCACTCATCATCAATGACCTGGCGTTCACCGCCCTGGAAACTCCCATGGGCATCAATACCGTGGGAGGCGCCGGAAATATGGAAGGGGGAGAAACCGCCATCTGGAATGCGGACAAGTGGTCCACAGCTTCATGGACCGGAAATTTCAATGTTCCCCAGGAACTGAAAAAGCAGTACGGAGAACAGGTTTCCAGTGCGGAAGGCCCGGTTTCCATTGACGGCAAAGGAGCATGTACCATCACTTTCCAGTATAAGGGAGGGGACAAGGGCAACAATAAGCTGAACCTTGCCGGCGTGCAGCTCCTCTCTTCCAAGGGGGCCGTTCTTGACTCCGATTTCCACAACAGCAGCACCGGAGATTCCAATGCCGGCAACACTTACACGGTACAGGTTCCCTCCAGGGGAAATTACATTCTGCGCTACTGGGCCCAGACCAAGAGCGAACCGATTGCCAGCAAGGGGGAAATCACCTTTTCCCTGCCCGTGCGCACGCTGGAGGAAAAGCAGGAACCCCAGGCGGACGAATCCCGGCTGGCCCAGGGACTCTGGAGCCGTAAAACCACCTTGCAGCCCGGGGAAATATGGGACGTATCCTCCGTTCTCGGAATTTTTGCCCCCGGCCAGAAACGCCGCTCCTTCCTGGCTTATATGGAACGGGAACGCGTGATGCCCTACCGCCCCTTCATCCATTATAATTCCTGGTATGAACTGAACATCAACCGCAACAATGATTCGGACCCCGCCAAGCGCATGACGGAAGAACAATGCCTGGCCGTCCTGAAAGACTGGCAGGAACAGTTTTTCCAGAAGCGCGGCATGTCCATAGACGCCTTCGTCTGGGACGACGGCTGGGATGAATTCAACAGCCTGTGGGATTTCCACAAAATGTTCCCGCAGGGCTTCAAGCGCATTGACGCCGCCGCCGGCAGGCAAAAGGCCGGCATCGGCACGTGGCTGGGTCCGGTGGGGGGCTACGGAGCCTCCAAGGGCAAGCGTCTCGCTTACTGGAACGTGAAGCATCCGGACAACAAGATCGGCAATTTCCAGCTCTCCAACAAGGAATATTTTGACGCCTTTGTGGGCCGCTGCTCCCAGATGGTGAAGGACTACAATATGAAGTACTTCAAATTCGACGGCATCAGCACCCACTTCCATGCCAAGGGGCCCGGCAACGAGGAGGATGCGGAAGGCATCATCCGCGTGCTGAACGCCCTGCGCAAGAAAAAGGGGGATCTTTACATCAACTGCACTGTAGGAACCTGGGCATCCCCCTTCTGGTTCCGTTATGCGGATTCCGTATGGAGGCAGGAGAATGACTTCGGCACCATCGGAGCGGGCGACAACCGCGACAAATGGATCACCTACCGCGACCGCCTGGTGCATGAAGTTTTTGTGCAGGACTCCCCGCTGATGCCCATCAATTCCATGATGACTCACGGCCTGATGGTCACTAAATTCGGTCCTCCGGCCTGCATGCCCCGCGATCCGGAAAACGTCAAGAAAGAACTCCGCTGCGCCACGGCTTGCGGCACTTCCCTCCAGGAGCTCTACGTGGATCGGGACCTGATGAGCGCCAACGGCGGAGTTCTGTGGGACGAACTGGCCAAGGGGATCAAGTGGATACGCCGCAATGCGGACGTTTTGGACGACGTGCACTGGGTGGGCGGCAATCCGTGGAATAAGGAAACTAACGAAGGGGCCGTGTACGGCTGGGCCGCATGGAATAAAAACAAGGCCACCCTGGCTCTCCGCAATTCCTCCGACCAGGAAAAGAGCCTGACCGGAACCCTGCGCAGCATTCTGGATATCCCTGCGAACGTCAAGGGCTCCATCACCTTCAAGGATTCCTATGACGACCAGCGGACGCTGGACGGCTTCTCCGGCAATTCCGTAGACATTGACAAGGAAATCTCCTTCACGCTGAAGCCCTTTGAGGTGCTGGTGTACGAAGGGGGAAAGGTCAAATAAATCAGCCGGCCCACACGCCCGGCCAAAGCCGGAACGGCGTTGGAAAAAACATATTGGGGGAGGCGGGATTCCCGCCTCCCTTCCTTGTTCCCGTGCGGGCAGAATCCGGGTCAGAATGTTTTTTCAAACGTCACCGCTTCCAGCGGATCGGCAGGGTTGACCGGCATCACCAGGCATTCCGCACCTTCCCCGCCCAGGTACAACATCAGGCTCCTGCCGGGGGAATAGGCGATGGAGACACCGTAATATCCCCCTTTTTTCACCAGGGACCAGGTTCCGCGGCAGGAAGAAACGAGATCTTCCTCCAGCACGGAAAGATCCTCCCTCTCTTCCGGACGGGCAATCCACCTGCCCCATGCCTCCGGACGGGGAAAGGAAGAAATCTCGCACGTCCCGTCTTCATTCAGGAGGAGCGTGGAAGAACTGACCTGGAAAAAACGCTTCAACTCCGGAGGGCGGAAAAACCGCCTCTCCCTGGGAGATGGTTCCACCTCATACTTTCCGGAAAGGGCCTGCACATCCGGCTCATGAATCCACAGGAAAGCTTTTTGACACACCGCCTGACGGCACGCCAGCCCCACCACGGCCAGCAGGGAAAGGAACGCCAGGACAAACGCCCACAGGGCCAGCCGCTTTCTCCACCACGCATAAACGGCGGCCAGCCCCGCCACACTGCCCGCACAAACCCAGAACCCCCAGGAACGGGAAAGGAAGGCCAGGGCATCCGCCAGCACGGAAAATCCATGAGAAAGATCATTCCACATAGGTGCTCCAGAATCTCCGGAACATAGTCAAAGTCAAGACAACAATGCCGCCTTTCAAGGCACGGGCCGTAGGCTGCGCCCCGATAAAAAACTCCCGTCATCACTCCTGAAAATATTCCTCCGCGCTTTTCTCACAGGCTCCAATCAGGTAAGAAGCATCTGAACCATGAAAAGCGCAGCACATCATCAGGGGCTTTCGGAACAGCAGGTTCTGGAAAACCGGACCAGATACGGGGTCAATATCCTGACTCCCCCGGAAAAGGAACCCCTGTGGAAGCAATTTCTGGAGAAATTTTCAGACCCCATCATCAAAATTCTGCTGGTGGCCCTGCTCCTGTCCGTAGGCGTGGCTTTCTACCAGTTTTTCACCGGAACGGAACCGGCCAGCGTCTTCCTGGAGCCCGCGGGCATCCTGGCGGCCATCCTGCTGGCCACCTGCGTGGGGTTCGCCTTCGAGGTAAGCGCCAACAAGAAGTTTGAAATCCTGAACCAGGTCAATGACGACACCATGGTCCAGGTCATCCGCGGCGGCAATATCTGCGAATTGCCCCGCCGGGACGTGGTGGTGGGCGATATCGTCATCCTGAACACAGGGGAGGAGGTACCGGCGGACGGTGTCCTGCTGGAAGCCGTTTCCCTCCAAGTCAATGAATCCACGCTGACGGGGGAACCCCTCATCGGCAAAACCACGAATGAAGCGGAATTCAACAAGGATGCCACCTACCCCTCCAACCACGTCCTGAAAGGAACCACCGTGGCGGACGGCCACGGCGTCATGGAAGTGACTTCCGTGGGGGACAAAACGGAATACGGAAAGGTTTATGAAGGTTCCCAGATCGACAACAAGGTGCAGACACCCCTCAACCGCCAGCTTTCCAGGCTGGGCGATCTCATCACCTGGGCCAGCTACGCCATCGCCGCCCTCATCGTCATCGGGCGCCTCACCCTGTATTTTTCCCATCTGCCGGGCCCCGTGGAATGGCTGAGCGCGGGAACCTACATTCTGAATACCGTCATGATTGCCGTGACCGTCATCGTAGTCACGGTGCCGGAAGGGCTGCCCATGAGCGTCACTCTGAGCCTGGCGCTGAGCATGAAGAGCATGCTCGCCAACAACAACCTGGTGCGCAAGATGCACGCCTGCGAGACCATGGGGGCCGCCACCGTCATCTGCACGGATAAGACGGGCACCCTGACGCGCAACCAGATGAACGTGTACAAGGCGGATTTTTACGGGTTGGGGAACGCCGTCCCGACGGAAGACGAGCCGGGCAACCTGATCAGGGAGGGAATCGCCGTCAACTCCACCGCTTTCCTGGATTACGCAGACCCGGAACATATCAGGGCCCTGGGCAATCCCACGGAAGGGGCGCTCCTCCTGTGGCTGCACGGGCTGGGCGTGAATTACCTGGACCTGCGGGAAAACGCCCACGTGCTGGAACAGCTCACTTTCTCCACGGAACGCAAGTACATGGCTACCGTAGCGGAATCCCCCCTGCTGGGCAAAAAAGTCCTTTACGTGAAAGGCGCGCCGGAAATCGTGCTGGGTCTCTGCTCCACCGTCCTGACTCCGGAAGGCCAGGTACCCGCCGCGGACATGCGCCCCGCCATTGAGGAACAGCTCCTGGCCTACCAGAACCAGGCCATGCGCACGCTGGGCTTCGCGTACCGCATTCTGGAGGATGACGCCCCGGTGTTCGAGGACGGCCGCATCATCCGCAAAGACCTGGTTTACCTGGGCATCACCGCCATTTCCGACCCCGTCCGGGACGATGTGCCCCAAGCCGTGAAGGACTGCATGGACGCGGGCATCCGCATCAAAATTGTCACGGGGGACACTCCCGGCACCGCACGGGAAATCGGCCGCCAGATCGGCCTGTGGACGGAGGAGGATTCTCCGGACCGCCTGATGACGGGAGTGGAATTCGAGCAGACTCCGGACGCGGAACTGCTGGACCGCGTGATGGATCTGAAAATCATGTGCCGCGCCAGGCCCATGGATAAGGAACGGCTGGTCAAACTGCTCCAGAAGAAGGACCAGGTAGTGGCCGTCACCGGGGACGGCACCAACGACGCCCCCGCTCTGAACGCCGCGCAGGTGGGGCTTTCCATGGGAGACGGCACCACCGTAGCCAAGGAAGCCAGCGCCATCACCATTCTGGACAATTCCTTCATGAGCATTTCCCGCGCCGTCATGTGGGGGCGTTCCCTGTACAGGAATATCCAGCGCTTCATCGTCTTCCAGATGACCATTAACGTGGCGGCCTGCCTCATTGTGCTCATCGGCGCATTCCTGGGCACGGAATCCCCCCTCACCGTCACTCAGATGCTCTGGGTGAACCTCATCATGGACACCTTCGCCGCGCTGGCGCTGGCCTCCCTGCCGCCGGACGAACGCGTGATGCAGGACCCGCCGCGCAAGACCACGGACCACATCATCACCCGCCCCATGGGCCGGAACATCCTGGGCGTGGGCATCCTGTTCGTCGCTTTCCTGTTCGGCCTGCTGCAATATTTCAAGCATGCGGACATTACCAGCCTCACGCAGTTCAGCCTCTGCGGCTACATCCGCAGCTACCTGGATTTTTCCGCCCCGGAACATGAACTGACGGGTTATGAACTGTCCCTGTTTTTCACCATTTTCGTCCTGCTCCAATTCTGGAACATGTTCAACGCCAAGGCATTCAACACGCACCAGAGCGCCTTTGCACGCATGGGCGCCAGCATTGGCGGCTTCGGTCTGGTAGCCCTGCTTATCTTGGCCGGGCAGTACCTCATCGTCACCTTTGGCGGAAAGATGTTCAACGTGGTGCCCCTGAGCTGGACGGACTGGGGCCTCATCTTCGCAGGCACCTCCCTTGTCCTGTGGTTCGGAGAACTGGCGCGGGCATTCACTCCGGATAAATCCGGCGCCCGCTCCTGAACCGTCCGGGGGAATTCCCCCCGCGCATGACGCGGACGGCGACGCCGCCCGGAAAACCTTCTTTCAACAAAGGCGCCCGCAGGCGTGTCATTCCCAGCATGGACTTGACACGCCTGACGGGCTCTATCTCCAGCCCCGCCGTTTTCCTCTTCCTGCTTTCCCTCTTTTTTGCCGGGTGTAAAAAGACGGAACAGGTTCCGCATGAAACGCCCACGCTTATTTATGAACACCCCGTCACCATGGATATTCCGGTGACGGGCAGCTGGGTGGGCCACCTGGACGGCGTGGACAACGCCTCCATCGTCCCCCAGATTACGGGCTACCTTCAAACGCAGAATTACGCCAATGGCGCTATTGTGAAGAAGGGGGAAGTACTCTTCCGCATTGACGATTCCACGTTCAGGGACCAGGTATCCAAGGCCAAAGCCACCCTGGCCCAGGCACAGGCCCAGCTACAGCAGTTGAATTACGACGCGGAAATTTACAGGCCCCTGGCTGCGGAGAATGCCATTTCCAAGCAGAAATACGAGGATACGCGCCTGTCCGCCCTTGCCGCGGAAGCACAGGTGCAACAGGCGGCGGCGGCCCTGGCCCTGGCTGAAAAAAATCTTTCGTATACGGTGCTGTACGCGCCTTTTGACGGAATAGCCGGCATCTCCAGGACAAACATCGGCGACCTGGTCAGCCCGGAAAGCGGCCCGCTTGCCGTCGTCTCCTCCGTCAATCCCATCCGCGTCAATTTCGCCGTCACCCAGCAGGAATGGATTCAGCAGGCGGGGAAAAACGGGAATGAAGGCGTCCAGACGGGCAGCAAGCTGGACATTACGCTGAAAGACGGCACCAAATACCCGGAACAGGCCACGGTAGTTGCCATTGACCGGGCGTTCAATCCCCAGACAGGCACCATCCGCGTACAGGCCAACCTTCCCAATGCGGACTATCTGCTGCGCCCCGGCATGTTCATCATCGCCTCGGCCCGGCTGGCCACCGTCAAAAACGCGCTGACCGTTCCGGCAAAATCCCTTCTTTCGACACAGGGGCGCTTTTTCGTGATTGTTCTGGACGGGAGCAACCACCCTTCCATCATCCCCGTACAGGCCGGGACGCAGCTTGGAGACCGGCAGCAGGTTATTCCTCTGAAACCGGATTCCCTCACCCCCCAAAGCAAAGTGGTCGTGGACGGTCTTCTCCAGGCGGAAGCAGCCTCCAGAAATCCGGCCGCCCGCCTGAAAGCGGTACCCGCCAGCAACCAATAAGCTCCTCCCGCCATGGCTGATTTCTTCATCAAGCGCCCCATCCTTTCCATCTGCCTCTCCGTCATCATTGTCCTGCTGGGGGCCTTTTCCATTCTGCGCCTGCCCATCTCCGAGTACCCGGACATCATCCCCCCCTCCATCCAGGTGACGGCCACTTATCCCGGAGCGGACTGTGAAACGGTGGTCAAGTCTATCGCATCCCCCATCGAACAGCAAATGTCCGGCGTGGACGGCATGTCCTACATGACTTCCGTCAACACCAACAACGGGCAAATGAGCATGATGATCCTTTTTGAAATCGGCACGGAAGCCAACATGGACCAGGTGCTTTCCTATCTGCGCTACGGGCAGGCCACCTCCCAGCTGCCGTCGGAAGTCAGCGCGCTGGGAGTCTCCCTGCGCAAGACAAGCGGTCTGCCCGCCCTGGTCGTCAGCCTGTATTCGCCCCAGGGGACTTATGACGGCCTCTGGCTGGCCAATTACGCCTATATCAATATGGTGGACGCCATCAAGCGCGTGCCCGGAGTAGGAGACGTGCAGGTGTTCGGGGCAGGCCGCTACGCCATGCGCATCTGGCTGAACCCGGAAAAGATGGCCGCTCTGAATATTACGGCCAGGGACGTGATGCTGGCCGTTCAGGCCCAGAACGCCGTGAATCCTGCGGGCAAGATAGGCGCACAGCCCGCTCCGCCGGACCAGCAGCTTTCCTTCACCGTGAAAGCTCCAGGCCGCCTGACCAGCGTGAAGGAATTCGAAAATATCGTGGTACGCGGGCAGGACAGTTCCATCGTAAGAGTGGGAGATATCGCCCGCGTGGAACTGGGCTCGGAAACCTACAGCCTCAGTTCTTCCGTAAACGGCATGCCCGCCGCTTCCATCGGCATTTACGAGGCTCCCGGAGGAAATGCCATCCAGCTGGTGGACAATATCAAAGACCTGCTGAAGGATACGGATATGCCTCCCGGCATGGATTACCTCGTTTCCCTGGATTCCACGCTGGCCGTCCGCGCCGGGATTGAAGACATCGTCAGCACGCTGGTGATTGCCCTGGGCCTGGTGGTGCTGGTGGTTTTCATTTTCCTCCAGGGCTGGCGCGGTACGCTGATTCCGGCATTTGCCGTTCCGGTATCTATCGTGGGCGCCTTCATCGCCTTTCCATTATTCGGTTTTTCCATCAATACCATCTGCCTGATGGGGCTGGTGCTGGCCATCGGCCTGGTCGTGGACGACGCCATTGTGGTGGTGGAAGCAGTAAAGAACCATATTTCCAATGGAGAAAAGCCCCTCCAGGCCACCATTGCGGCCATGAAGGAAGTATCCGGCCCCATCGTCAGCACGGCGCTGGTGATTTCCTGCGTCTTTATCCCCACGCTGCTGTTGCCCGGCGTCACAGGCAAACTGTTCGAACAGTTCGCCGTGACCATCGGCATGTCCATCATCATTTCCGCCTTCTGCGCCCTGTCCCTCAGCCCCACCCTGTCCGCCGGGCTGCTGAGAGGGGGGAAAGCGGACTCCATTCCCCTGCTGGGGCCCTTTTTCAAATTGTTCAACAAGGGTTTCAACAAGGCGCGCGACTGGTACGTGGAAATCTGCGCCAGGCTTATCCGGCACATGTGGCTGTCCATCCTGCTGCTGGCCGCCATGACCGCCCTTCTCTTTCCCCTGGCCAAACTCATTCCCAGCGGATTCCTTCCCAATGAAGACCAGGGCTACCTGTTCGGCGGCGTGGAACTGCCGGATAATACATCCCTGAACGTCACGGCAGACACCGCCGCGCGGATTGAGAAAATCATCAGGGAGGATCCGGGCGTGGACGTAGTGACTACCGTCAACGGCTTCAACCTCATCAGCTCCGTCCAAAGCTCATCCAACTCCTTCTTCTTCATCTCCCTGAAACCGTGGTCCGAACGGACTGCTCCGGGCATGACGGCGGACGGCATCGCCGCACGCCTGAAAAGCAGGCTGAACGCGGAAATTTCCTCCGGCGTGGCGTATGTGGTTCCGCCGCCGCCCCTGCCTGGCGTAGGAACGTCCGGGGATGTCACATTCCTGCTGGAGGACCGCCAGGGCATCGGGGAAAAATTCCTGGCCGCCAACACGTCCAAATTCATCGAGGCAGCGGAAAAGAGGCCGGAAATAGCGGACATCAGCAATTTCATGTCTCCCTCCAACCTTCAGTACAACCTGAATGTAAACACGGAGCAGGCCACTCTCCAGAATATGGACGTGGATGAAATTTACGCCACCATCCAGGCATACATGGGAAGCACCTTCCTGAACAATTTCAATATTTACGGACAGGAATGGCAGGTGTACATGCAGGCGGACGCACCGTACCGGGACAGCATCGACAAGCTTTCCATGTTCTATGTGCGCAACAATGAAGGAGACCCGGTTCCCCTGGATTCCGTAATCAACGTTACGCACGGCTGGGCCCCGGAATTCCTGATCCGCCAGAATATGTTCAACAGTTCCCAGCTCAACGTCACCCCGGCTCCGGGCTATTCCTCCGGCCAGGTCATGAACGCCCTGGAAGAAGTTTTTGCCCAGACCATGCCGTCCGGCATGGGATACGACTATTCCGGGATGAGCTACCAGGAAAAACAGGCGCAGAAAGGTATCACCATCGGCATGATCTTTGCGGCATCAGCCGTGTTTGTCTTCTTGATTCTGGCATCCCTGTATGAGAGCTGGTCCCTGCCCGTAGCCGTCTTCATGACCGCCCCCATTGCCATCCTGGGAGCATTTCTGGCCCTGTGGATAACCGGGCTGGACCTGAACATTTATTCGGAAATCGGCCTCATCGTCCTGATTGCTCTGGCGGCCAAAAATGCCATCCTCATCGTGGAATTCGCCGTTCTGGAACTCCGTCAGGGCACGGACCTGCTCACGGCCACCTTGGATGCGGCCAGAATCCGCCTGCGCCCCATCCTGATGACCAGCATCGCCTTTATCATGGGCTGCCTTCCTCTGGCCGTAGCCACGGGAGCGGGCGCAGCGGCGCGGCAGGTGGTAGGCGTCGGGGTCATCGGCGGCATGATTACAGCCGTCTTCATCGGGGTATTTTTCATTCCTTCCTTCTTCTACCTGATTGCCAAACTTGCCGGGCTGGACAAAAAAGCGGCGCGGAAACTCCAGGAAACGGAACAGGGAACTCCCACCCCCGCGAAGCAGGCCGGATGACACTTCCGAAACGGGAAAACGGCTCCCGCACAGCTTCCCATTCCCCCTACATCCAGAATATCCAGGCCCAGAAAGCCTTCACGAAAACGAGCACCACATTAATCAGCAGCCCCACCTTCACCATGGTCATCTGAGGGAATTTTCCCGTCGCGAAGGCCAGAGCGTTGGGAGGAGTGGAAACGGGGAGCATGAAGGCGCAGGAAGCACCTATGCCTACCAGAAGCACCAGCGGCGTAGCAGACATGCCCATGGCGGAGGCTACCGTGACCATCAGCGGGGCCACCAGGGCCGCACTGGCCGTATTGGAACAGAATTCCGTCAGCGACGTGATGAAGAGGCTGATGATGAGCAGGATGACGATGGGGCTCTGCCCCATGGCGAGAGAAGATACCTGGTCCGCCAGGAATCCCGCCGCCCCCGTCTGGACAAGGATGCTGCTGAGCGTGATGCCTCCCCCGAACAGGAGCAGGACGCCCCAGTCCGTATTTTTGGCGATGCCGCTCCAGTTGATAACCCCGCACAGCGGCAGCAGCACCGCAGCACTCAGCGCGATGAGCGTGTCCATGGACGGAATGCCGCCCAAAGCAGAGGAAAGGAAACTGCTGCACATCCAGCTCCCGGCCACCAGCACGAAGAGAATAAGGACACGCACCTGCCTGGCATTCAACCTGCCCTCCGTTTCTCCCCCTTCCGCCGGCGTCATATCCACATGCATCCCCAGACGCGGACGGAAGAAAAGATACATCAGGCAGAAAACGATCACCCCGAACACCAGGACAATGGGCATGGCAATCCGGAACCATTCCGCAAACCCCATGCCCAGTTCATGCGCCGCAATGGCGTTGGGAGGAGACCCCACCAGCGTCCCCATACCGCCGATGGAGGCGCTGTACGCCACCCCCAGAATAGCAAAAGGAGCCGTCGTCTTAAGTTTTTCCGCCGGGATGCGGTCCAGAAGGCCGATCACCAGAGGAAGCATCATCGCCGCCGTGGCCGTATTGGACATCCACATGGAAAGAAACGCCGTAGCCAGGAAAATCAGAATCAGAGCCATCCCCAGACTCCCGCGGGCCATTCGGAGGATTTTTCCCGCCAGCCAGGTATCAATTTTCTGTTCGTGGAGAGCCCCGGCCAGGGCAAAGCCCCCGAAAAACAGAAAAATGGTAGGATCCGCAAAACCGGACAGGGCCTTCGCCCCCGGCAGAATCCCCATCAACATGGCAAGCACCGGCACCAGCAGGGAGGTTACGGTTACGTGCAGGGCTTCCGTCAGCCACAGGATGCCGATAAAGGTAAGAACAGCAAGCCCCCTGGCCACCTCCGGCTCTACGGGAAGCCATTTGAGCATAGCCAGGAAAAGAAGCACGTCACACGCAATGATGATGTAATTGCGGTGCCCTTTGGGAGTGTCTGTAGTACGGTGGCGCATAAAGCAAAGATAAATGACGCTATTTTCTTTGTACGCATCAGAAAAACAGTGTCAATGCTTTTCCATAAAAATCCCGGAAAAGGCCTTTCCCGGAAACAGGGAAACACGGACCAGCGCATCGGCTTGAGGATACGCACGGCGCGCATTACCGGAAAAGCAGCGCCTCTTCTTCCTGCTTCTGAAAAATTCAGGAAGTCCGGACACGCAAAAAACCGCCATGCAATCGCACGGCGGCTTGTAACAACTGTTTGACTGGCGCGCGGAGGGGCAGCCTCCGCCCGGGCAATTATTCGGCGGCGGGTTCAGCGGCCTTCTTGGCAGCCGGCTTTTTAGCGGGGGCCTTCTTGGCGGCGGCAGCCTTGGTTTCAGTCTTTTTGGCCGGGGCCTTGGCCGCAGTCTTCTTGGCGGGAGCTTCCTTGGCGGCAGGCTTGGCATCCTTGGCAACGGGAACGGCCAGACGGATAGGCGCATTGGAATTCAACTTGGACTGTTCCTTCTTACGCTTGAGGTATTCAATACGTCTGCGGCGCTTGGTGACTTTGCGGATTTGCTGTCCCATAGTGATAATTGCTATGATATTTACTAATTCTTACGAGCTCCATGTGGCACATGGGCGTGGATACAACTACCAACCCCACCTCCCTTACGCAAGCACAAAGCGTTATTAAGGCACAGAAAGGCGGAGGCAGTCCCCGGTTACCCCAACCCGCGCGGAAGAGGAAAACAACTTGGATGAAGGAGGCTTTACCACAATTTCAGCGCATCCACCCGGACCGGCTGTTCCCAGCGCAGATGGTTCCGGATTGCGGAAGCGATGAATTCCAGGCCGCGCTCCACCGCCGCAACCAGTCCATCCCCGGCAGCCAGCCGTGCCGCGACGGCGGCGGACAGGGAACAGCCCGTTCCGTGAGTGCTCACATCCTGTACGCGCGGGCGCTCCCATTGCCCCAGCAGGCAGCCGTCCGGGCCGGACAGCACGTCCCGGCAGTCCCCTTCCAGATGCCCGCCCTTCAGAAGAACGGGGCATCCGTACCTGACAGCGAGGCGCGCGGCGACTTCCGGCAGTTCATCCCTTCCCGGATTAACGGAAGAGCGGAGCAATACGGCAGCCTCATCCAGATTGGGAGTAAGCAATGCCGCACCCGGCAGCAGAAGCTCTTCATAAACAGCCACCGCTTCTTCCCGCATCAGGCGGTCGCCCGCCGTGGCGATCATGACCGGGTCCACAACGACGGGAATATCCGCCCCGTCCAGCACCCCATGCACCGCACGGACGATAGCCGGGGAATACAGCATCCCCGTCTTCACGGCGCGCACGGGAAAATGTTCCAGATTGATGCGCACCTGATCAGCCACCAGCGCAGGGTCCACCTCCTGAATGCCGCGCACAGTCCCCGGCGCCTCGGACACGACGCAGGTGACGGCCGTAAGCGCAAACGCCCCCATGGCATGGGCCGCTTTCAGGTCAGCCTGGAGCCCGGCCCCCGCGGAGCAGTCGGAACCGGCAATCGTCATCATTACGGGAATACTCATGGCCTTGTTTTTAATCGGGAAGGAAGCCCTTGAACATCCCAAAATCCGCATGTGCCGCCTCAATGTCACAAATCCGGGTGGGAAAACAAGGAGGGAATGCCACAATCATCCCATGACGCACGCCTCCCCAGCCCCGGATGAACAGGAATTCTGGCTTTTCATTCAGGATGCCCCTCTGCCCTCCGCCGAGGAATTGCAGAAGAACATGTTCCGCCTGGACGGCTGTTTCCGGCTGAACCTTTCCGGTGAACCGGAAAACGCTCCGGACCATGTGCTGGAAGGAGAATATCTGGATGAAGAGGGAGAATCCCAGCTGGACGTATTCTGGGTCATGGAAACGGACGACGCGCGCCAGGCTTTCAAAAAGGACGGCGCGGCTCTCCGGCTGATAGGGAACCGCACCAAAATGCTGCGCTTCATTCTGGAAGACGAATATGCCCTGGGCCATGTATTCGCCATGATTCACGCCATACTGGAACACCGGGACGGCCTGCTGGTTATTCCAGACAGCCGGGGAAACATTATTCTGGAACGGAGGAAAGCTTTGGATTTTCTGAACAGGGAAATTCGGGAAAGTTAACGTTTTTGCGTTTGCGGCGCAGGGCTTCCCTCGCGTTCCGCATTCAGTTGAAGCGCCTTCTTTTTCCAGACTTCCGCCATATCCGCATCCTGAGGGGTCCCTTTTCCTGTGCTGTAGCAGACGGAAAGCATCAGCATGGCGTTGACGTGGTCCTGCCCGGCGGCCAGCCGGAGCCAGCTGAACGCCTTGCCCTCATCCACAGGCACGCCGGAACCTTCCAGACAGGCCAGTCCCACAATATACTGGGAATGGGCGTCTCCGGCTGAAGCCGCCTGTTCATACCACTTCATGGCACGCTCCATATCCCGCTCCACCCCCTGCCCCTTTGCATAAATGTTCCCCAGATAGACGGACGAAGGCGTATTCCCCCCGTTGGCGGCCTTCTCCAGCAGCACCAGGCCGGAAGCGGCATCCTTCTCAACCCCCATCTTCCCCTCCATGTAAGCCCGGCCCAGCAGCCCCATGGCTGCCGGATGTTCCTCATCCGCCGCCTTGTGCCACAGCCCCAGCGCCTTATTCAGGTCCTGATCCGCGCCATCCCCCTTGAAATACATCATTCCCAACATGTACAGGGCGTTTCCCCGCTGGGTCCCCGGGCGGGCAAGCCCGTACTCAAACCACTCCCTGGCCGCTACGGCATCACGCTTGATTCCCGTCCCATACAGGAACATGGCGCCGATGACCGTTTCCCCGGAATACCCGGAACCGGCCTCTGCCACGGAATCACACCAGGACCGCACATCCAGCGGATGAACCCAGCCATTCTGCAATCCCTCCGCATACAGGGCAGCCACATCATTGAGGGCTTTCACATGCTCGCTATCATTTTCCTTCTCGCGGACGGAGCCGGCAACAGCAGCGTCCAGACGCTCTCTCCATGTCTCCGCCTCTTTCCGCACCGCAGACGGCTTTTCCCGTTCCGCAGAAGAAGCAGCCCGCTTTTCCCCGGAAGAAGGGGCGCGGTCACATCCGCACAAAAAAAAGAAGGCGGAGGAAGCCGCACATAAAGAGACAACTTTTTTCATCATGGCCATTACCATAAGACAGCCTCATCAGGCTGCCAAGAAGAGAAATGACGGAAACGCCGCACCCGCACGCTATGGAAGAGCGAAACCGAAGAGCCGGATTCCCTCTTTTTGCATTGAATATTTTCCTCTTTTTGCTCTACTGAAACCAGTTCAACCTCTGATGAAATTCGTTCCGCCCCTGTATCTCTTGACATGCCTGGGCCTGGCGTTCCTGGGAAGTTTTTCCTGCCGGGGTTCCGCAACGGAACTTCCCGTAAAATACATTTTTGAGCTGTCGGATGAACCGGTGAAAGTGCACCCTGGCAAAATAGACACCAAGAGCGTTTTCTTCCCCAAATACGCACGCGGAACCTCTCCGGAAACCCTGAAGCGGCAGGCAGCCCTCTTCCAATCCCATACTCCCCACGAGGCCACCAAAAGCAAACCGGCCATCAGCATCCACATGAATGACGACAAAACGGAAAGGGACGTCCATGAGCGGTCAGGCTATGAGTTTCACCATGCGGAAAACCAGGAAGAAATTGTCATCACAACCGAAACGCCGGATGAGGAAATCTGGCTGAACGACGGGGATCCGGACAGCCCCTTTTTCCATACGCCCCGTTCCGCCGCCAATACGGAAATTCGTGAAATCCCCACGTCTTCCGATTCCTGGCCCGCCTGGAATGAAGAGGAAGTCAACCTGCACATGAATCTTCCGGAATCGGCGCCGCGCCCCCTGGTAGTGCAGCCGGCTCCGTCCGGAGCCATCCGCACCATCATCAAATCCTTTAACGGAACCGTTTTTGAGGCGGATGCCCAGCCCATGCATCCCGTCTGGGATCAGCTCCCGCCCGGATACGTTCCTATCCCGGCTCTCCCGGCCTATCAGCCCACCTTATTGAAGAAATTACAATAGAAGGGGGCAAAAGCCTCAGAACTTGAAGCGGACAGCCCCGAAAACAGACCATCCATTGAAAGCTTTGGCCGTTGCCGAGTCCACATGGCTGGTGACATACTCTACAGCCAGCATCAGCTTGACCGCATTGACGGCCTCCGGACACAGATAGCAATTCAGCCCCAGGTAAAAGGAATGCATGCTGTCCACCCATGCGGGATAATGGGTGACGCTGGGCACATAACGGGTATTCAGCTTCACAGAACGGTTTCCAAAGGAACACTGGTATTGAAAGACGCCCTCAAAATGCGGGGAAATCCGGTAAACGGGCTGCAGAACCAGGCCGTACACATTCTTTGCACCGGGCTGGCCTACAATTCCCACGCCTGCCAGCAAATTCCCCATGATGGAGAAAGCGCCGCGGCTGGCGTCCCAGCTCAGGGAAATCACGTCCTGCGCGCCCGTTCCGCAGTAATCGGACGTGGAAGGGATTTTCCTTCCCCGCCATTCCGTAAAATTATGGGCATACTGGTACCCCAGAAACTGGCTGTCCCACATGGGAGAAGCCACCTTCCACTTCATGGCGTTCAGGATAAACAGGTTGTCTGCAGAATGAAACTGGATCTCATCCTTCAAATCCGTACCGTTCGCATTCAGGTAAATGCCGTAGGAATGGTACAGGCTCTTGGCATCCTTCTGAAAATTGGCCTCCAGCCCCCAGTTGGAAATGGGAATCAATTCATTGCACAGGGCGGATCTTTCCACTGTTTTAATCCGGGAGGAAGCCAGGCAATACTCCGACGTCAGGTGAGGCGTCAGCTTCCCGGCCCTGAGCTTGACGCCGGGCATGGTCTTTTCCAGATAAAGTTCATACAGGGACCACTCCGTATGGCTGCCGATCCATTCTCCCCGCACTTCACGGTGCCGGCCTTCCAAATCCCCCACATTCGTCAGATTGGACAGGCGCCAGGAACCGTCCCCCATCAGGATGTCGCCGCCCAGGTAAGCGCGCCTCCACCCGTTGTTATGGCCGCCGGAAGACGGGCAGAATTTATTGGCCCCATTGGGGCTGACGGCTGCTGCCTGATACTGGCCAATCAGCGTCAGCTTCACCTTCCTGATCCATGAGGAATCATTCCGGTATAGCACCGGACCGCGATCCAGCACACGGCACAGGGACGGCAGAGAGCCCCCGGAAACCGGCTGGGACTGAACTGCTCCCGCGCCAGCTTCCGCCGCCGGAAAGGCGGCATACCAACAAGCGGCCAACAGGAACATTCCTGGAAAAACAAGCTTCATCATAGGCTAAACAAACAAATTGGGCGCACATCTTAAGGAGCCCTCTCCGAAAATCAAGCCCGGATGCTCCTTTCGACATTGTTGTTTTCTGAAAGGGTTGTTACGAAGAACGGCAATGATGGACGCACCAGTGCGCCCATCCGGAACGTCTCCATCAGAAGGCCAGGGACGCAGGTTTCAGCACGGCTTGGAGTTACGGCTACATCGGCCTGTTGTATCTCCGGCCTGATGAACCGGGCCATTTCAATCACTTCCTGTACGATGAAAAAACAACGATGCAGCAGCCTGGCATCATCGCGAACAGTTACCGGCACCAAATCATCACTCCGGCAAGCTTTCCCTCCCGGCCCGCATGGGGGAACATGCCTGAATAATTATTTCCCGCTCCTGCGGGGAAAGGCCGTAAATGTCTTCCATCAGCTCATTCATCCGCTCATCCCCTTCCGGGCAATAGCGGACCGCGAGAGCGTCCGCCAGCCCTTCCACTTCCCGCAGCAGGGACAGACCGGGGACCCGGATGGGAGCCCGGAGGACAGGGGCGGTATCCATCTGGAAAAAATCCCCCTGCATTTTTCCCCGGCGGAGAAACCAAAACTGCATCAGGCGCGAATTGAACAGGGCCGCCAGATATTTCATGCTCACGCGTTCCGAGCGTATCACGTTGAATGCCATCATCACATAAGCTTCCTTTTCCGTATAGGAGAAGGTTGGACGGGCACACTTCCTGACAGCCAAAATTTTGGGGCCGGGCCGGAAAAAACGTTCCTGCCGGGGCCAGTGCACATGGTAATATTTCATACGGCCCATGCGTGTTTCCCGCCGGGCCTCCATCAGGGGACGGAATTTTTCCAAATGGCGCAAAAGCGTAACGGCCTGCTCCGCTCCATTGGACGGGGTCAGATATAACAGCACCTTCTCCGGAGCTTTCAGTGCATGCCGCCCTGCCTGGACAGGTTCATACAGAGGCTTGAGAAAACGCCGCTCCCGTTCCGGCAACAGGCCAAAATACCCCTGAGGCAAGACAAATACCCCATCCCCCCTCCGGATTCCGTACCGCCGCACTGTTTCCGGCGCCAGATTCTCCAGAGCACGGGAAGAAACGACGTCAGGATTCGGCACAATCCCCTGCGTCATTTCCTTTGCGGCATCCAGCCTGAAATTCCGGCATGCCTCCATCTTTTCCAGAAGATGCCGCTCTGCTGCAGAGCAGAAGGACAATCCTTCCCTGACGCACGCTCCGGCATCTTCCGGCAAGGGAAACCGACGGTACGGCTCATGTTCCAGAAATGATTCCACGTCATTCAAGGAGCCGCCAAAACGGCGGTATTCCGGAACCAGGCGGCCGCATCCCTCTCCCTTTTTCTCCGCCAGAACAGTCATGGTATGGACGCGGGCGGATTCAAATACGCGGCAGGCTCCGAAATCCGACAGGCGCAGCAAACCGCAATCTTCCAGCAGCTTGCGGCGGAGAGAGGCGGCTCCCGCATTAGACATCCACTTGTTGGGAACGACCAGATGCATTACGCCCCCCCGCTTCAGGGCATCCAGCCCCACACAGGCAAACACGTACCAGTAATCCATGCGGGAAGAACAGTAGGAAGCAAGAGAAGAACATTTCAAACGGTCAAATAATTCCTTGTTCCCTTTTTCTCCGACAAAAGGGGGATTGCCGATCACCAGGTCAAAGCCTCCTTCCTCCATCACCGTTGAAAGACCCTGACGCCAGACGCCGGACGCAGACATATCCAGACTGTCCCCGCACAACAGGCGATCCCGTAAATCCCCCTTTCCTCCGGCGGCCAACCATGCGCAACGAAAACGGAAACGGGCCACCTCCAATGCCTCCGCGCAAACATCCACTCCGTAAATATTCTCTTCCAAAACGGCGCGGATTAAATCGGGCTCCGGGCAATCTGGTTCCAGAAGCTTTCTGCGGGCGACAAGCTCCCGGAGCATTCCCATGGTGAATGCTCCGGCCCCGACGGATAAATCCAGCACACGGATACTTCCCAGCAACCCGGCTTCTTCATCACCGCTCCTGGGAGAAGGCAATCTGGATTCCAGCCAGGAAGATACCGCTTCCCGGGCCATCCAGCGAACAAGAAAACCGGGGGTATACACCGTCCCGGAACGGCGGGCGTCCGTCAGGAAACGCCCCAGCAATCCTTCCAGCACGGAAGGAGTAACAGCCCGGCAGGCATCCTCTTCCCTCAAGGAAAAAGCGAATCCCCCCGGCAGCCGGCCCTCATGGCCTGCCTGCCGTTTCTGCAAGTTGTCCATCAAAACCTCTTTCAATCGTTCCCAGGTTTCAGGACGGCCCCCGTTGCCCTTCTCCATGGAGAAATACTGAGCTATAAAACAATCCTGAACGTTCCGCTCCTTCACTGCGGCATTCGTACACTACTGGAACAGGCCGCGCAACCAAAAGGAGAAATTGTCCAGAAAGCCAGCTTCAGAACATGAATGCCCGGAACTCCCTTTTCTGAACATTCCCGGCGCCCCAAAACCGTATCAACCACCGGGAAGGGGTCATTCGAACAGATTCATCTATATGAGCGCATATTGAAAAACTTTAACCGCCCGATAAACATTTGAAAAATATCCCCTATTATTATTTTCCGACGCAGCGCTGGATGAAAAGTCAATCATGGCCATGATGAATCAATCGAAAAGCGCTTCCGGCAGAAAGGGAATTTCAAACATTGATGAGACAGGAGGCTAAGGCAGGAAATGCCCCGCCAGCCTCCCCATGCTGACGTTGTCACCTTCTTCAAATTCAGAAGAATTTCCTCAATTCGTCTCTCTATTCCCTTATTTTGCAATAAATAAAATCCGGCTTTGCCATCAGCAAGCCGGACTAGAAAAGAAATGGTACCCCGTCACGGGCTCGAACCGTGGACAAACTGATTAAGAGTCAGCTGCTCTACCAACTGAGCTAACGAGGCACAGGAATGATGGCGTTCCTTGCAGGAACAACCGGATGGTACCCCGTCACGGGCTCGAACCGTGGACAAACTGATTAAGAGTCAGCTGCT
>ENA-OZAF01000016-OZAF01000016.1-human-gut-metagenome-genome-assembly--contig:-NODE-16-length-151006-cov-21.935953_pt1 | contig 151006 bp, 139 predicted proteins | sample MGYA00244207_ERZ653498 | MGnify/ENA primary metagenome ERZ653498 (study PRJEB26926, sample SAMN06165156) | human gut metagenome | biome: ENVO:00009003; feature: ENVO:2100002; material: ENVO:00002003... | reverse complement strand
TGGGCGAGGTTGCCGCAGCCGTCAGGCTGCGTATAGCAGGGTTTGGGGAAGGCACTCCCCAACAAGATTCCGATGGGGCAGAATGAGCGAAATGCGAAATCTGGCACCTTGGTAGAATCTTGCTCTCTGCTGCTCCTAACCTCCCTTCACTTTACAACGGACATTTTTTCGGCAAAAAGCAGGGTGCGTATTTGTAAATATTCTGCGAACGAGCAGTTATCGCCCGCCGTTCGTCGCTGCAACTTTTTCTGTTTTTATGGTATCGCAGGAGCGGCAGGATTACGACGTACCAATGGGAACATCGGTAACACCATTGGGAACATTGACCGCTGAGATTTTCTTTTTCTCTACCCTTACTGCAATCGCAAAAACGCTTTTTGGCAAAGTTTCAGATAGTATTTTGATAAGAGACGACCTAAAATAAAGAAGCAAGCCGAAAAATCAGCTTGCTTCCTTTACGGCGCGGTGGTCACCTGCGCATTCACAAAATTGTTACAACTTATTTTTGAATAATAGGTTGTCTCTGCCCTAAATTCGTGGTACACGTATTATGCAGATGGACTATCTGTCTGACATACTATGATTAGGAGGTAACGCCATGTATCGTTTTCATGATGCACAGTCCGGTTTTATTCGAATGCGGCAGTGGTGCGTCCCCCAGTTATGGAGAGGTCGTATTAAAATTGTTTCCGTTAGCGCATAAGCTGGACTGTTGATTGTCGGCTTATGCGCTTTTTTGAAATTCCTAGTTAGGGTGTGATAAGATGAAGAAAAAAATTGTGCCTGTTGGTTTCTTTGTTTTGATCGTGGTTCTCGGTGCCTTGATTCTTTTTGTAACCAATAAACACAGTGGGACTTCAGCTATACCTTTTGTAAAAGTAAACGACGTGATATATGTTTACGACTCCACAGGATACAAAGTTGAAGAACTGCCAGAGACATACTCGGTTATAGGAGAGGTTATAGGCAATACTGCGTCTGCTTCTAAAGCTCAAAACGGTTATGCTTCTGGATTAAAGGTTGGTGAAAAAATATACCAAACTTCTGTGAAAACTGATGAAGTATTTGTATATACAAGCCTTTTTTCCGGAGATGGAACGTATCGATATGTTAAGTTTACTTCTGAATAGAACAAGTATAGGAGGAATACTATAATGACAAAACGAATTTGCTCTTTGCTTTTTACACTGTGCCTGATATTTAGCTTAAGCACTTTTGCTTTTGCGACAAATGGCGCGCACAAGACCGTTGACTATATCGCTCAAGACTGGATTGATACCCAATTTTCCGGAGATGCTGAGGTATCAGATACCATCGTCTTACGTTCGGATAATTCTGGCGAAGTTGTTGGCTACATAGTTTCTTTCACTAAACAAAGTGTACCAGCAGGCTATATTGTTTTAAGTTGCGAGGATGGTGAGCATCCGATTATCGAATTCGCGCTGGAGGGACAGAGTGTTTATCACTATCTCGAACAACAGCTTGATGTTATCAACAGCGCTGCTTCTTCCGGCATGGTTAGTAGCGACTCGAATGAATTCTTATCTTCCGCCACCACTTTTGAAGAAAATGTGTTGTATACAGATTTTATTCGCTACGCCATCAAAATTTCAAATGGTACTCAGTCGGCATTACTTGACCAGTTCGCGCAGATAACAAGCTGTTCTGAATTGGATGTAATGACTGATACGGCACCAATGTCTGATACGTTTTTTGATGATTACATAGATTTACCTAACGAGAGCGGTTCAAAAACTGTCGGTAATATAACTGGCGCGAACGACATTAGGGCATTAGTTATGGGCGATATGCCAAATGTTACTCCAGGCGAGGGAAATTGTGGTCCTACTTCCTTAGCGAATACCGTCAAGCTATACGCCGAATTTTCTCTTAACGATAACGGTGGCAGTCTGAGCAATTTGAAGGTAAACGACAGTGATGCAGAGACGTATGAGCGCCTTGTTGAGATTAGTGGATATTCTTGCGGTAATGCTGCAAGCATGTCAACTTTGGTTTCTTCGATCAAGTCATTTGCCGTTGAGAGAGGTTACTCATGCACCACGACAAATTATCTTTTAGATCTCTGGAGTGATTTTAAGAGAGATGTTACCGCAGACAAGCCTATATTGCTGTATACTTCTTCAAGTGCTGGAACGGCACATGCTCAGGTTGTTGTAGGCTTCTGGGAATACACCAACGGCGGAAAATATGTGAAAATACTATCTGGTTGGACAAGCTATCCCACCTTTTTGAAGTTCAAGCCGAGTTCTCTTAATAATTTTAACGGATACTGCGTTGCTATCTCCGATTAAGCTCTGAGTAATTCACATAACCTTCGGCGGACAAACAGATATGTTTGTCCGCCTTGACTGTTTAACGAAAGTTTTCAGTAGATAGCAATGCAAGACATAATATGAAACTTCCGCACTTTAGTCATTTCATTCTGCCACAAATGAGCTGACCATCGTTGTAATAGCGAGGACTTGAAAGTCCTCGCTATTAGCATACATCGTCGTGCATGTTGTTCTTTTCCGTAATGAGCTGAATCAGCTCCAGCGTCATGACAAAGGCCAGGACAACGCCTGCGATGGGCAAAATCACATTGTCCGACAGCGTTCGGATCATGCCGTAGACGCCGCTGTTCCAGCCCTGGGGCGTAGCGCCCACCTGTCCGGCGATGCCCGCCACGCGGCTGTTCACGTTGTCAAACAGTCCGTTCACGTTGTCCATGATGCCGCTGATCAGCAGCTCCTTCAGCCATTCGGTGAATTTCTGCCATATCAAATCCAATGGGCTTTACCCTCCTTTCCCGCAGCGCCCGCCCTGGGGGCGGACGCCGCGAAGGATTCGTGCGGGCGATTAACCGAACAGGCCGGAGAGCAGGGGAACGAGAATGACGCCGATGAGCGCCACGCCGCCACCGGCCATGAGCTGTTTCATACCCTGGGATTTTGCACCGGGGTTGTCGTTTCCGTAGCCTTCCAGCAGGTTGATGGCTCCCCAAATGCCGAGACCGGCACCGAGAGCGATGACGAGGGTTTGGAGAACGCCGACAGCAGAGTTGAAAAATTCCATATTTGTGTTGCCGGAATCATTGGGTGTTGGTAGTGTTGAGATCTCGCGAATACAGCAGGAGCCGGAACGAAAACTGCGATGCAGCCCCGATTCCGGCTTCTCCTTTCAATATTTTGTTCATGGATTCGTTCCGACCCTGCAAGCGAGGAAGTGTCTTTTATCATCTGTATCTATATGAAAAGCCGCCGCGTGAGGGCAGCGGGCTTGTGCGCTCAGACGCGGCCCGCGTCGAACACCTCGTATACCTCATCCGCTTTCGGCACCAGTCTTGTGGAGAGATACTTTTCGATATCAAAGGCGTTCCTTGGGTTCGCGTCCGACAGATACTTATAATTGGGGTGACGGGTGATGTCGTACTTATCCGAGAGGAAGGGGCGCACGCCCCGAAGCTGCAAGATGCACTTGCCGCCGTCCAGCACCGCCAGCTCATCTATCGTGGCAAGGTCTTTGCCCAGCTTCTGATAGTTCAGGCTGTGGGACACCTCCCGTCCACGGCTCTCGCCGGTGTTGAAGGTGTCGATGGTCTCTTTCCCCAGCGCCTGATTCAGCTCCTTCAGCGTACCGGGCTCCTTGCCGCCTAAAAAGATGGAGCTGTCGCAGTTGCCGATGATGGTGTCGGCGTTGTCCTTGTACAGCGCCTTTAGCTGGCTTTGGGCTTGCAGCACCAGACAGGCGGAAATCTCGCGGCTGCGGATGGTAGCCATGAGCTTTTCCAGGTTCGGTATCTGCCCGATGTTGGCGCACTCGTCGATGAGGCAGCGCACATGGACGGGGAGCCTGCCGCCGTACACGTCATCGGCCTTTTCGCACAGAAGGTTGAATAACTGGCTGTAAATCATGGAGATAAGGAAGTTGAAGGTGCTGTCGGTGTCGCTCATGATGAGAAACAGCGCCGTTTTCCGATCCCCCAGGGTGTCCAGCTCCAGCTCGTCGTACATGGTGATCTCCCGCAGCTCCTGGATATCGAAGGGCGCAAGGCGCGCGCCGCAGGAAATATTGATCGACTTAGCTGTTTTGCCCGCCGCTAATTTGTATTTTTTATATTGCCGCACGGCGAAGTGATTCGGCTCACGGCTTGCCAGCTCCTTGAAGGCCAGATCCACGTTGTTCTCAAAGGTCTCATCGTCCTCGCGCACCTCCATGGCGTTGATGAACTCGATGAGGGTGGCGAAGTTCTGTTCCTCCTCGGGGGCTTCGTAGTGGATATAGCCGATGAGCGCCGTGTAGAGCAGCGTCTCGGCCTTCTGCCAGAAGTCGTCTCCGGATTTCCCGTCCCCCTTGGTGTTGGCGATGAGGGTCGTGACCAGCTTCAAAATATCCTTCTCGCTGTGGATATACGCAAAGGGGTTGTAGTGGTGGGACTTCTTGAAGTTGATGGAATTGAATATCTTCACCTTATAGCCATTGCGGAGCATGAGCTTTCCGCACTCCACGGCGATGCTGCCCTTCGGGTCGGTCACAACGTATGAACTGTGTAATTGCATGAGATTTGGCTTAATGAAAAACCGCGTCTTGCCGCTGCCGGAGCCGCCCACCACCAGCACGTTTTTGTTCCGCGCCGTCTTGGGGTCTTTGGGACGGTTGGACATCATGAGCCGCTCGGTTTGGGTGAGAATGACGTTGTTCTCAAACTTCGGATCGACGTAAGGGGCGATATCCTCGGGCTTGCCCCAACGGGCAGAGCCGTATTCCAGATTTTTGCGGAATTTCTTGGCGTTTTTGCCCTTGACGTACACGATAAGCCGAATGAGCAGAGCGGCGGCAACGCCCACGCACAGGTCGATGGGGTGGAAGCTGGGTACTAATGAGGAAAAAGCAGTGGCGAATCCCTTCATGAGGTGCAGCGCCTTTCCCGAGAAATCCATACCGGGGGCAAGCCGCCACGCCTGCCCCAGCTTGGTGGCAAAGAGGGCGATAAAGACATACGGGATATTGGGAAGCAGGAACTTCTTGATATTCAGAGGTTTCTTCATATCGTGATGCCCCTGTTCTGGTTTCGAGATTTACCCGGCGTAATAGCCTGAACCTTCGCCTTGAGTGCTTGCAGATGCGCCAGCACGGAGGGACGGTTCTGCGCTTTGGCGGCGCGTCTAAGCTCATATGCCGTGTATTCCTTGAACGCCGCCGTCAGTGCGTCCGCATCCCTTGCCTTAAAGAACACAAAGTATTTCGGCGGTGAAACGCTGTGGTCTTTCTTAACGGCAAAATCCACGCCGTATTTCCGGGCTATGCGCTCAAAGCCTTTGATATTGCTGTTGGTGATCTCAATGTTGGATACACCCTGATTCTGCCCTATGAGCTGCTTCACCGTCTGCTTGCCGCTGGGCTTTTCAGGCGCGGCACGCGCCTTTTCCATGGCTTTGCTCTTCTTTTCGGAAAGATATTTATCCATCCCGGCCTTCAGCTCCCGTGCGGTCAGCTTGACGGCGGAGATGATCAGAGTGACAGTTCTGTTTTCAATTTCTTCCTGCATGAGTCATTCCTCCTTCCGTTCGCAGTGAGATTGATGGTATCAACGCTCTGTCACCGGAGCGGTCTTGCCCTTGCCCGCAGCCTTGGCGGGCTCGGTAGGGATCGCCATGATTTTGCTGCCCATCTTCAAAAAGGCTTCCGGCTGACGGAACTTTTTCTCGTATTTCTGTTGCAGCTCCTTCGGGAGAGACGCAAAGTTCTCATCCCCCAGACCGCAGAGGAAGAATTTACCGGCCACAATATCGTAGATATCGCCGTCCCCGTCCCGCAGGGCGCGGTTCAGGGGCTTGCCCTCCAGCTTGGCTTCCTCCCCGCAGATCAGCGCCACGGGGTCGTCATATGGGTAAATCGCTTCGATATAGCCGTCCACCGCCTTCTGCAAGGAAGCGAGGTCGGAGCCGATGCGCTCCACGCGCGGATACTGGCCCGGCTCCACCATAAGCACCTCGAGGGTGTTATCCTGCGCTCTTTCGGCGGAGATTTCCTTGCCGTCATTGCTCTCAAACTCCACCTCCACAAAATTGTCCGCATCCAGAATATGATCCCCGGCGTGCCACTGGTCGTTTACCATCTGCTGGGCTTCCTCTTTGGAAGAAGCCTCCACGGACACGGTGAGCTTCAGCGTTTCGGTGATGGTCACGTCAAATTCCTTCATGCGCGCCGCCTCCCTCGTCAATTTCAGCCGGAAGAAAGGGAAAGAGCAGCTCCGCCACTGCCTTGACCACAGCTTCCGCTTCCGCAATGGACAGCTCGATTTCTTCGCTGTCATCCTCCGTATCGGGTGCATCTTCATATGGGACTTCTGGGCTTTCCTCAAGGTCGTCGGCATATACGCCGCGTTCGTCGCAGCAATCGCAGTGGATGTGTACGTCGCCGTAGATGTTGATGGTTACGTTCATGGATAAACCTGCCTTTCTCAGCGCTCGTTACGGCGCTGCTGTTTTTTCTGCCACTGCTCCAGCAGCTTGATGATGGTTTGCTGCATTTGCAGGGGCGTGTAGCTTCGGGGAAAATATTTGCGGAGGGTATCGCTGCTCAGCGTGATACGCTCCTGTTCCTCCTTCTTTTCCTCGGACATGATGGAGCGCATGGCCTCCTGCGTGCATTTTCCCTCCCGGCTGAGCTTCTTGAGCCGCTGTGCCTGGGAAAGGGAGGGCGTGTTCTGGGAATAGTCCATTGCGTCCAGAAACTGCTTCTGCTCGTCATGGGTGAGGTATGACAGCTCCACGGCGGGGCTGAACGCGATCTCCTTGCTGTCCACCTTTTTCTGTACCTCCGGCAGAAGCTCGGTGAGACGGATATAGCGTTGCACTTGGCGACCGCTATCGCCAGCTAATTCGCCTACTTTATCTGCTGTTTCCAACTTCCCGACGAGTTGTCGGGAAGTTGATTTTCCCTCCAAATCCACCCGTTTTCCCTGATGCTTCAACGCTTCCAGCTTCATTTTGTACGCCTGCGCCCGTTCCATGGGGCTGATGGTTTCCCGCTGCAAATTGCTGTCCACCATGAGGATCACCGCCTCGTCGTCGTCAAGATTGCGGACGATGGCCGGTATGGTTTTCAGCCCCGCAAGGTCTGCGGCATGGAGCCGCCTGTGTCCGGCTACCATCTCATATCCGCCCTCCGGTGCGGGGCGGATGATGGCGGGGTTGAGAACGCCCACCTGCATGATGCTGTCGATGGTCTGCTGCATGAGCTCGTCGTCCGTCACCTTGAAGGGGTGGTTCTTGAAGGGACGAATCTCTGAAAGCGGTATCTGCTGTACCTGTTCGTTGGGTTTCTGTTTCGGCACGGTCGCATCACCTCCTGAAAATGCCAAAGCCGCAGGCAATAACCTGCGGCTCAGATGAAGCCCTCCGACATATCGTGGCTCACAAGGCTTCGGTAGTAGTTCCCGATGGTCAGAGGGGCGTTATACAGCGTGGCTAAAAGATACTGGCGCATATTGCGGATGCGGGTGGTGTTTTCCTTCAGCCCGCCCACCACAAAGCGGATGTGCTCGCTGTTCAGCTTCAAAAATTGGCTCCTGACCACCTCGGCGGGCTTATCGTCGCCGGAAATGCGGACGGAGCTTTTCGTCGTACAGACCACATCCACCAGCAGCTCCAGGATTTCTTCCAGTGTGTCCTGCTCGTATGGATAGTCTGTCAGGAGTGCGTCGTAGGCGATGTTCTCCGCGATAAGCTCTCTGTAGCGCTCTCTCAGAGCCGCTTCGTTTCCTTTCGCTTCCCGCCCGTGATCCCTCCTGAACGAAGTGAAGGGAAAGGAATCAGTATCACTAAAATCAGTATCATTCTTATCAGTATTATTAGATCGTGATTTTAACGATTCTTGATCCGTGATTTTCACTGCTCCTGAATCGTGATTTTCACGGTTCTGGAATCGTGATTCCGGGGAGGGGGTGCTACTGCCCGATGTGTTATCCACATCCTTATCCACAAAGTTTTTGACGTAGATGAGGTTGGGCTTGCCCAGCCCCTGCCGCTTGCGCTCGATGAGGCGGCATTTGCTCTCCAGCTCATGCAGCAGCTTTCCGGCCTTTTGGTCGGCGCAGCCCAGGGCGGTCATGACCTCCTCGATGGTGAAGATGATATACACACGCCCCGCCCGATCCAGCCAGCCGTTCTTGCAGCTCAGGCTCATACGGTCAAGGAGCAGACCGTAGAGCACCTTGGCTTCTGCGGAAACGCTTCTGAACCGTTCCTCCGTGAACAGCACCTTGGGGATGCGGTAGAAGGAGAACTGTTCCGCTTCCGCACTGTAGAAATAGTCATACATGGCTTCTGTCACGCTCCTTTGGAAGCCCTGCGGCGCGCATGACCTCTTTGGTACACCATCCGATGCAGGGGGCAGCCTTTCCGTAGGGACAGCCCTCGCACTCCGAAACGGGAGCGGCGCTGTCCGCATTTGCTTCGTAAACTTGTTCTATGCCGTTCCGTCTTTCGGGCTTCTGCGGGACGGGACAGCAGCAGCCGTCCGGGTAGACGCAGCCCTGTATTTTCCCTTTTCGGTACAGGCAGTACCGGCAGTCATATACGTTGTAGCCCCACGACTTCCCATATGCTTTCACAATAACACCTCCTTTGCCCGCATCAGGGCATAAAAATAGCGCGCCTGCCGACCCAAGCGCCACTTTGGGTAACAGACGCGCTATGTACTGTTTTCATGACTTTATGTTGTATTGTTTTCTGAACTCTGTGACAAACAGCTTGTACCTGTACGACTGTTGCGGATTACGGCACATTGCCGCTGAAGCTAAATATTTGATAGCACACTCTTTGGGGATAAAATATTTCCCTCCAATCTTAAATGCCTTCATCTTTTTGCTGCTGCACCAGTTTACTACAGAGGTAGATTTGTATCCAGCAAACACGGCAAGCTCCTCAATTGTAATAAGGTCCGCCATCTCCTTCATTTCCGCTTCAAAAAACAGCTCAAACTTTTTCGTCTGCTCAGGAGTCAGCGTTATCCAGCAGCTTGGAGCTATTGTTTTTTTAGCACCTGCTGTCCCAGCGTACCATCCTTCACTGGCCTTGTACTTTTCCGGGCATATTTCCCTTTGACGCAGGTACTCGATCACATCGTCTGTCTTAATGGTATAGCGACGTGTTTTTTTACCCGTGTCCTTGCATGGAATTGCACCGCTTTGAAGCAAATAGAGTGCGGTTGCCTTGCTGATGTGGGCCACCCGATATAGCTGATCCTTGCTCATGGTTTTTGGGTATTGCTTCTTGATCTCTTTGAAATGCGCTTCTAAATTTTTCATGTTCAAACCACCTTTTCATATTGGTCAACGGCAGGTGGTTTCCCATGAAAGTCTGTCCAAAACGCAGTCGTAGGAACTGCGATTTTTTCTTGTTTGGTCTCCCCAGTTCTCCCCTAGTTCTCCCCAAAATGCTCAGTTCTCCCCTAAAAAGCAGTAAAACCGCTAATTATTCGAACTCATTGATTTTTGGGCGTTTTTCCAGTTTCCGAGCTTTTACCCTTGAAAAACCCTTGAAATACGGGCTTCTTCAAGTTCCGCCATCATCACTCAATTTCTCTTAATTCCGCTTATTTCTAAATAGCGAATTTTGACTCGAAATCAGTTTGTGGGAAACCACACGTGGGTTCGAATCCCACCCTCTGCGCCACGCCGGAGCAAGCGATATGCATCCTTGCTCCGCTTTTTATTTTTAATGGACCACATATTTCCCCCGCCCCTTCATACTTGGTATACCGATTCGGTTACATCGTTTTTCCCAGATGACAAAATCGATGAAATCCGATAAAATATTCAGTAATCATTCGGAAAGGGCGGCGGCAAGCAATGAATCGTGATGCTTTCATGCGTAATGCAATGTTGTTTTTGCTTGCCGCCTTTGTTTTTTCGGCTTTTTCCGCATGTGCTGCACCGGTTTTCAACACAATTTCCTGCGATGCCGCTTCCCCCTATTTTCATGTCCTTACAGATGCGCTGCCCGAATATGAAATATCTCCCGGGTCAATCGGGTATCCCGCCGAGCGGTTCCGCGAAAGCGTTGCCGTAGAGCTGTTTGATTTTCAGGCGGAAGGCATGCTGCAAAGTAAGCCAACCTACTATTGGTATCCTCATTATGCTGCTACGGTGGTAATCGCTGTTGACCGCAGCCTGACGCAGGCCCCCATATCAGGTTGGAACAGCCTGCGGGTTGCCGGTGAACCAATTATGTTCGCTGCGGAAGGCGACGCTTTTTTCAGGCATTGTTTTGCTGCTGTAAGCTATGGGCTGGACGGCAATGCGTTTTCTCTAAATAACGCACTTCTTTTGTTTGAAGCCCTTGCGCAACAGGGGCTGCTGACGGAAGACAGCGCCGCGCCGATCCAGATATGCTTTGACTATCAGGCCGCAGCGCAAATTCAGGCAGGCAGAGCGCTTGAAGTCATCGTTCCTGCGGAAGGAACTTTAAGCTTTATGCGGGGCTTGCTGTCCCGCCGGGAGCTGCCTATGGTCGGGGATATGGAAGCGGCACTCATAAAGCAGGGCTTTCGCCTTGCGGACGGCCGGTGTAGCAGCGGTCTTTATCCGGCGGATGAATCTTATCAAAGGGCTCATACGCTTGAAGACTACGGACAGTTGAACAGGGCAACCGAGGAAGTCGCGGCACGCTACCGCCGCGAGGTTTTGCATAAAAAGCTTTACACAACTGCGGATGGCCGGGAGCATATCCTCGCCGCAATGGCAACGATCATAACCGTCATAGTCTGGGCGGGTTTCATGCTAAGCAGGGCGTTGGGCAAAACGGTTCGCCGCACCGTGCTGATTGCGGCGCTGCTGATGGTTCTTTGGATATTGCTCCGCGCCATAAAGTGGCAATTCCCGGAGGCCAACACGCTCAACCGATATTGCTGGTATTGTTATTATATCTTTCAGTTGGGCCTCCCTGTGGTTCTGCTGCGCATCACACTGGCGCTCGGCACATCCGGGGATGCGCCTTCGCCAATATGGTGGAAGGTTTGTTTTCTGGTTAATTTCGCCTTTTTGCTGTTGGTTCTTACCAACGATTTTCATATGCTGGTATTCAGGCTGGATCCTTCAGCCCCTGATTGGAGCAGCAATTACGGGTATGGCATCGGATATGTATTGTTGCTGGGCGTCAACATCTGCTGCGTTTTTGCGGCCATCGTCCTGCTGCTGTTCAAGTGCCGAAAGAACCCCCGGAAGTATGGCCTGCTTTTCCCCATCGGGTTTTGTGCCGTGCTCGTTATATACGGGCTTTTGTATGTGTTCCGTATCCCGCCTGCATGGGATGGGGATTTTACCCTAACAATTGTAACCTTTGCGTTGCTGTTCCTGGAATCCGCTATGCAGACCGGCCTGATTCCGATGAACTCGAACTATCCCGCCCTGTTCACCCACTCCGCACTGAGCATGCGCATCGTATCGCCAACCGGCGCCCCCATGCTTTCCTCCGCACCGGCTGCAGCATTGCCCGTTTTGGAGCATACGCCCGATTATTCTCTTCCATTCCGCATGTTGATTGGGCCGGACCTCCAGCTTTCCGGCATGCCCATTACAGGCGGGGCCGTCGTTTGGCAGGAGGACTTATCCACGCTCCATACCCTGCAGAACAGCCTGAAGTGCGTTGTGGAAAGCCTTGAACAAAGCAACCGGCTTCTCCTGCACGAGCATACTTTGCGCGAGCAGGCTGAGGCGTTGCGCGCGAGGCAGCATATTTACGATGATCTTGAAACGGCGATCTGCCAGGAGTTGACGCGCGCGGCCGCTATTCTGCACAAGCTCCGCGACAAAAGCCTGGATGATGCTTCCGCAACCATGCTTTGCCTTCTTCTGTGCTACTGTAAGCGGCGTTCCAACCTGCTGTTCCAACAGAAACAGGCTGCTGCGTTTTCCATGCGGGAGCTTGCGGCATATTTTGACGAATTGAGGCAGTGCGTGGAACATTCGGGGCTTACCGTGGCCGTAAGGGCGATTCCATCCGCCGATTTGCCGCCCGATGCCGCCGCCCGCTTCTACGAATTCCTTTTTCAAGGCATCTGCCATGGGTTGGAACATAAATGGGCCGTGCTGATCTGTAACATTTCCGTTTTGCCGGAAAACCGCCTTGTCATGCGCCTGCTGTCGGAAGAACCCTTTGATGCCTTTGCGGAGCGGTTTGCATCCCCTTGGGATATGCGGTTCAGCCATGATGGGTTCCTGTATGAAGCGAGCCTGGCTCTGGGCAGAGAGGAGCTTCACCATGTCTGAATTCTTTTTCTTCCCCGCTTGCGCGCGCCTCCTCCTGCAGCTTGCAGCGCTAACCGGCCTCGTCCTGCAGCTTTGCGTTTGTGTAATGGTCTTTTACCGCGGCGCTTTCGGGGAGCACCGCTTTTACAACAAGCTGCTGGAAATTGCTGTTGCTCTGCAATTTGTGCTGGGGGAATGCCTGTTGGAGCTGGTTGAATTCAACGCACCGGACGGGGTCATAATTGTCGGCCCAAGGCTTTGCATCCTACGGTATCTGCTGTTTGGATGCGTGGTTTTCTTTGGCATATTCTCCTTTTTCCGGCAGCGTGATCCATGGGACATTGCGTGCATTCCCGCAGCCGCCGTCATGCTGCCGTTTCTGGAGCGCATCTCCGGCGCCATTTTCCCTTTTCTATTCATCGCATGGCTGGCCACAGCGCTTCTGCGCGGCGCGGCAAAGCTAGTTAGACTCAGCCGGGAACTGCGCCACGGCCTTTCCGGGCTCTCCGTTAAGGAAGCCGTGGATCAGCTTCCTGCAGGCATCCTGTTCGCACAGGATACCGGATATATCCTGCTCCTCAACCTGTCCATGCAAAAGCTGCTGAGCGCCCTTTCCCTTACCGCCGTGCGCGATGCAAGGGAAATTCTCCGCCTGCTGCAAAGCGGCGCCCTGCCGGATGGAATCGAAAGGCTGCCCATCAAAGAAGGGATCACCATAAAATTGGCGGACGGCGCCGTGTGGCAATTCGTGCAGGGCGCCATCGCAATCAACGGAAAGCACTATATGGAGCTGTATGCGTTGGACATAACTTCGCACTGGAATCTCACAGCGCAGCTTGCAATGAAGAAAACCGCGCTGAATGCACATAAGCTGCATCTTCTGGAAATGCTTGGCAACATTGAGGAAATCCGTTACCAAAAAGAATTGCAGGAGCAGAAAACAAGGGTTCACGATGTGCTCGGGCAGCGCATTGCAATGCTGCAAAGGGCGCTGCGCGAAGAACATATGCCGGCAGTTGACCTGCTGATTTCAGACATTGATCGTTTGATGCAAGAGCTCCGCTCGGCAGAGACTGCCCCACCGGAGCATGTTTTTGCAGACCTTGCCGCAATATTCAGTGAGATCGGCGTAGAGCTATACCTCGAAGGTTCCCTTCCAAAGCGCATTGACATTGCTTGCTGCATGAATGCCGTCATACGTGAAAGCGTTACCAACGCCGTGCGCCACGGTTTTGCTTCCAAAGTGAAAGCACACTGCGAAAAAACAGCAGAAGGCTGGAGTCTCACCATAACCAATGACGGCAGAAAGCCAGAACGGCTGATAGAAGGCGGCGGCATTGCGGGGATGCGCAAACGGGTTGAAGCGCTTGGGGGAACGCTTTGCATCTCAATCGAGCCTCGGTTTACCGTCGCGGCATTCTTCAGGGAGGAACATGAGAATGATCCGGATTTTGATCGTAGATGATCACGCTTCGATACGGGATTCCTTTCGCAGCGCATTTGAGCAATATGACGACCTCAAGGTTGTGGGCAGCGTTGCCGACGCTGCTTTTGCCCTGTTTTTTTGCCGGGACAAGCAGCCCGATCTGGTATTGATGGATATTTGTACAGCCGGTGGCGCATCGGGCCTTGCAGCAACGGAAAAAATCAAGGAAGCGTTCCCGGCGATCAAAGTGGTTGTCATGACCGGGTTTGACGAGGTCACCTATATGCCGAGGGCAAAAGCATGTGGTGCGGATGCCTTTGTGGAAAAAGGGCAGAACATGACGTTTTTCATTCAGGTCATACGGGATGTAATGGATGGCAAGTCATATTTCCCGGAGCAGAAAACCATCCCCGTTCAGCCCGGGGAAGCGCCGCTGACGGAACGCGAACTGGAAACCCTGCGTTTGATTTGCGAGGGAGTAAGCCGCAAGGAGATTGCCGAACGGATGTGTATTTCCGAAAACACCTTATATCGGCATATCCAGAGCGTTACGAAAAAAATGGGATTTGAGCGAACCGGGGAGCTGGTCGCGCATGTCATCCTGAATGGATGGATCAATCCGCGGTACTGAATGCAAAGCGGATCCGAACGAAAAAGGGCTCCGGCTCTTTTTTTGTTTGGGTCGCTAAAATGACAGCTAACTGTGATGCGGATGTTTTCCGTTTCATGTATCATTAAAATCAGGATAAAGTCCCTGCCAAAGATCCTATATCGCTACAGAGGAGAATAAAAATGTCTGAGACCGTTGCGCTTATCATGAAATGCAAGGTGCTTGCGCAGAGCCTTATGCGCCTCACCCGGGAAGAAAAGGGCATTCAGATGTACTTCCAGCCGGATTATGCGGATGCCGATGTTGTGATTCGTGGCTGCGGGGCGAGCTGTGCCCTGATTGAAGTTGCAGAAAGCGGCGAATACGACGTTGCCTATTGCCTCGCATTATGTGCCTGGCTGAAGAAGGAAACCCCCGCATGTAAATTGCTCCTTCTGTGCCCGGAAAATGACGAAGAATGCATTTCCGAAGTCGTTACGGCAAAAAGAGCAGGAAAGATAGACGATTTTATCTTCTATGATACAAGCCTCGAATACCTGATTTCCAAGTTGTGTTCGATGTAAGTTGAAATGCTTTCGATCATTCCAGATAAGTGAGGGAACCGTCATGGCAAAGAAATGGTTTTGTTTTGTAATTTGCAGCGTGCTCGTGCTGTTTTGCACTTCCTGTACCACTCCGGGGGAAACGCCGGATCAGCCTGTTGTCGTCACCATTTGGCACGTGTATGGCGCCCAGACCGATTCCCCACTGAACGACATGATAAGCACCTTTAACCAAACCGTAGGAAAAGAGCAGGGAATTCAGGTTGAGGTAACGCTGGTTTCCAACAACAAGAACATCCATGAAGCGATCCTGTCTTCCGCGTACGGCGACCCGGGAGCGTCGGTACTCCCGGATATGTTTGTTGCATACCCGAAAACGGTGCTGGCCATGCCGGATGACAGCATTCTTCTCAATTACAGGGATTATTTCAGCGAAGCAGAATGCGCGGCTTTTGTGCCTGCTTTTATCGAGGAAGGCATGATAAACGGCCGGCTTATCGTGCTTCCCGTGGCAAAATCCACCGAGATTATGTACATCAACAAAACGCTTTTCGACCGTTTCGCTTCCGATACGGGGACAACCGTTGAAAGCCTCAGCACATGGGAAGGCCTTTTTGAAGCTGCGGAAAAGTATGCAGCGTGGACGGACGGCCAGACGCCGGAAACTGCGGGCGATGCAAAAGCCCTATTGGTTCATGACTTTCATTTCAATTACTTTCAGGTTGGCGTAGAGTCCCTTGGTGAATCCTTCTTTGACGATGCCGGCATTGCCTTCGGCGAAAAGTTCAGCACCGTGTGGGAGCCTTATGCCAGGGCAGCCCTTTCCGGCGGCCTATGGCTCAAAGGCGGCTACGCGACCGAACCCCTGCGCACAGCGGATTCCATTGTGTCCATCGCCTCCTCTGCCAGCGTGCTGTATTTTTCGGATATCGTAACCTATCCGGACAATACTTCCGAAGAGGTGGAATGGATCATCCGCCCCTGTCCGGTCTTCAAAAACGGCAGCAAGCTCGTAATGCAGCGCGGTGCGGGCATCTGCACCGTCAAATCCACCCCGGAGAGGGAGGAGGCCTGCATCACATTCCTCAAATGGCTGACCGATGCACAGCGCAATGTTGAATTTGTGACGCAGGCAGGTTATATGCCGGTCAAGCAGGAGTCCTTCGACGCATACCTGCCTTCCGCAATCCAAAGCCTTACCGATGAGAAATACATTCAGCTTTACGATGCGTTCCTTGAGACACAGGCGCAATATACCTTCTATACTGCACCGCAAACGGAATGGTATCTCGATCTGGAAACCAAATTTGAAAACAACGTCCGCCTGCACCTCGGTATTTCCAGGAACGCCTGTCTCGCGGCTGGCGATACGGCTCAGGAATCGTTGCTTACGCAACTCGTTTGGGATTGTTATGATGATTTCCGTTCGACATTCAATTAATAAATGCAGCCGCATCTGTAAGGGGGTGACATGGAATGGTAAAAAAGCTCAGGGAGCTGCTGAAGCTCACAAAAATGGCGAGAAAAGAGAGCGTAAGCATGCAGCGCAAGCTCGCGCTGTACTGGTTCTCTATGGCAGCGACCGTTTTTGGCACGCTGATGCTGATCTTCAGCCTTACGGGCGTATTTTCAAATACGGACAGGGAACTCCACCTGTCCTTGAATATACAGCTGCAAAATACCGCCACAGATGTTTCCAACCAGCTTGAAAGGCTTTCGGGCCATGGCATTTTCCTCTCCGAGCAGGCCAGCCGGGAGCTCATGGAGGTGCTGCCTGCATATGGTTCCGGGATATCCGCTCTCAACGACCAGCCGGAGGCGCTGTTGGAGCTGCAGCGTTCCCTCTATCCGGCGCTGAATACAACCCTCCACACCAGCGATTGCAGCGGCGCTTTTATCGTACTTAACGCCACAACAAATACCCTTGCCGGCACAGCGGAGCATTCCCGCAGCGGGTTGTATCTCCGCTACACCAACCTCAACCCCAAGAAGTCATCAAACCAGCAGGTGATCTATTTCCGCGGCATTTCCGACATCGCCCGGGAGGAAGACTTGGAATTGCACAACCGGTGGAATTTGGAGTTCGACAGCTCTCGAATCCCCGGTTATGATGAAATGATGCAGGCACCGGTCCGCCGCCTTGCGGATGCTTATGCATGGACGGGCAGGCTCCATCTTTTGGACACGTGGGAAGATGTCATCCTTCTCTGTGTCCCCGTGTTGGACGGCAACGGAAATGTGGCAGGCTTGTGTGGCATGGAACTCAGCTCGCTGTATTTCGGGTTTTGTTACGCGGCTGTAGAAAGCCAGTTCGGCCCGATCGTAAGCGTGCTTGCACCGCTTGAGGACGGGCAGCTTTTGTTGGATCAGGGCATGACCGGAAGAACGGAAGGAACCTATCTGGATGTCTCGAATGTGTTGAGCATTCAGGAAGGGGAGTATTACAACACCTATTCCGAAGGAACGAACCAGTACATCGGCCTTCACAAAACCATTCCGTTCGCAAGCGGGGATGGGCGGGAGTGGGCAGCGGCAATATTGCTGCCGAAAGAAAGCTATGCCTCCTATGCTTCCGGCAAGCAGGTCGTATGGATTGCTTGCTCGCTTGCCTTTCTGCTCGCCATGCTGGTAAGCGCCGCCACGCTGTCCCGCAGCTTCGCGCGCCCCATTGCCCAAAGCCTTGCGGCAATACAATCCAACATAGCCATAGACGCCACCCCTTCCGGGATTTCCGAAATAGATGCTCTGATTGCTTTTATAAAATCCAGGGAGCAAAGTCAGGCGATTGCAGCGGGGAGTTTGCCGCCGGATATCGCCGAGTTGTTCGATGCCTTTGCAGCGCGCATGGCCTTGCTTACGGAAACCGAGCATGAAATATTCAAGCTGTACGTTGATGGTCATGAAATCAGTGAAATACCGGAACTCGCTTTCATAAGCATCAATACAGTGCGCAAACACAACCGCAATATTTATGAAAAGCTCTGCGTAACTTCACGTGACGAGCTCATGCTGTACATCGAATTGTTCAGGCGCTGCAACCGCCTGGATGAACTTCTGTAACACTACCGCATCAATTTATCAATTTCCAAACGCAGATTGCCGCCGGGTCTCTCCCCGGCGGCATATTTAACAATGCCCTATTTTTGTAAAGTGCTCAAAAAGTCCCGCAGTTCAAGGCTTGGTATCCAATGGATACCATAGATTTGCCGATGTCCCCAGACAAAAAGCGGGGCAAAAGTATTCTCCGGGTAATATCTATTTTCCGGCGGAGCGAGTACAGTTAACCTGTATACCAGTATAAAAGGAGCGGAGCGGCTATGAAGCAGATCTTGATAGGCCGGATGGCGGATGCCTCAACCAAAGATGAGTTTTGCTTCTCACTCCGTTGTGAAGAATGCACGAAGGTTTGGCGCAGCGCCCCTGTTCCGTTTTCAAAAGCGGGTGTTTTTCCCCCCTCCACCGAAGGGAAACGAATCATTTACAACACGCTTTATGAAAAAGAAAAGCGGCGTGCTTTGGAAAAAGCCGCAAGGGAAGGCGAAGAAGTTTTCAATATTTGCCCCATCTGCCGGCGCCTCATATGCAACGAATGCTTTCTGATCTGCGATGATCTGGATCTGTGCCGCGCATGCGCACTCCGGCTCGGAGAAGCGGGGGAGCCCGTCAGCGGCAAATCAAATGAAACGGAACACGTCCGTAAAACAACAGCGGCATTAAAGTGAGCGCTTCTGCTCCAGGCACGCAGGCACAGGCAATGATATCCCCGAAGACAAAATGTTGAAGCCCGCAAGTGCGGTTTTCATAACACCACGAATCACTAAGAACGAAGTGTAAGGAGGAGCTTTTTATATGGCTTTTTGTACGAATTGCGGTGCGCAACTCCCTGATGGATCTAAATTCTGTACCAGTTGCGGCGCTAAGTTCGAGGCCCCCAAACCCGCAGAGGAAACACAGCATCAGCCCGGAGCCCCCGCGCAGGAGAGCGCTCCGGTGCAAGGCACCTATCAACCGGCTCAGCAGAGCTACACTCCGCCCACGCAGCAGAGCTACACTCCGCCCACGCAGCAGAGCTATACCCCGCCCACGCAGCAGAGCTATACCCCGCCTATGCAGCAGAATGCCGCCGCACAAGCCGCCTGCGCCCCGGCAGCCAAAACGCCCAAGCAGAAACAACCCCTGAACAAAAAGACGCTCTTCATCATCGGCGGCGCAGCGCTTGCAGTCATTCTCGCAGTTGTGCTCATCCTCGTGCTCGGCGGAAAGGGAAACACGCCCGAGGCATCCAACGACCCCAATGTCGGCGTTTGGAACGCAGCCACAGCCTCCATGTGGGGCATGGATATGGCGGTTTCCGATATTTTCGCAAACGGCGTATCGCTTGAGCTCAAGGATAATGGCAAGTGCGTGCTTACGGTGGACGGTGATGCTGCCAATGGCAAGTGGAGCTGCGAAGATGGCGCCCTGTCCGTTACGGGCGGCGGCATAGATTGCACCGGCTCCATTGAAGGGGGTGTGCTGACACTCACCAACCTGATGGATATGGGCGTTGATCTCACCTTTGAAAAAGAGGGCGGTTATTCCGCTGGTGCCGCCACGGGAGACGGTTCGGGCACAGACGCCCAGCTTCCTTCCGGCACAGGCTCCGCCAGCGAGCTGCAAAAGCAATGGAACGGCACCTGGTACGGCTGCATGTATGTGAACGAAGCTACCGGCGAAGTGGCGTCCTATGACGGCAGTTGTTTCGATGCGTACATGGTGGTTGACGTGGACGCCGAAGGCAAAGGCACCTTCGCCGTATATATGGACGGCAGCGACGAAGCATTTGCTCTTGCAAACTGCGAAGCTACAGCATCCGGGCTGAATGCCATCGACGGCACCGTGGCAGGCGGCACCGAGATGTACGCTTACAATTGGATGTTCCTGCCCATGCCGGACTATCCCGATCAGTATACGATGGGAGATGCAATCGAAGATGGGAGCAATACACTCGACTTCACCCTGTTTATGAAGCAGTGGGGCGGCAGTTGGCAAAAAGAAGTTGACAGCGATTTTGCCATTGTGCCTCCTTCCATTGACCGCTATAATACGGCAATTGCAAACGGTGAACTACCCCCCTACGGGTTTGCGCCACCCGCTTACAGCGGCTCTGGAAGCAGCTCCCTCTCCGGCAGTTCCTCTGTGAGCTTCAGCAGCCCCACAGAAACCTATGATTATTTCGATAAGATTTTTATCACCTATCCGAGCGACACGTTCTTCCGGGATGAGAATGCAATCCTCGATACGATTGCCGCAAAAGATGAAAGCGTAAAGCTCAGTATCGTGGTACAGATCAGCGAACAGGATCACGATGCTACGATGGAATATTACGACAGCTATTCTACGTATGAGCAGTATTCCTCGGAAGATATGACCATCGCCGGTTATGAGGCTCGCAGGATCACCTACATCGATATGTGGGGCGACTATGCGGCAGATGTCCACGTTAACTTCGGCAAGGAAATCAACGGCAATTACGGCGTAAACTTCAGCATAACCTCCACAAAATCCATGGAGGCCTGCACAAGCGATGTCGTGATGTCCATCCTTAATACGCTCACCGTGGCAGAATAATGAAAGCAAAAAGTTAAATAGCCTGTGTAAATCAGAATTGGAGATAAAAATGAAACAAATTAAATTTGCGATCGCATTGTTTATGGCAATAGCCATGCTCCTCTCCCTCGCCGCCTGCGGCGATAAGGGACCGGATGTAACCGGAAAATATATTTGCGTCGGTGAAAGTTATTATGATGCCCCTTTAGAAGAACCTTATCAGGAAAGCTGGCTCGAACTCAAAAAGGGCGGCAAGGGTATCTATTATTCCGGCTTTGACTTCAACATTAAGTGGAAGCTGGATGGCGAGGCGTTCAGTGCCACCGTATCCTTTCTCGGCATGGAAGACACCATGGAAGGAACTCTTAAGGATGGTGTCATTGATGTAAAATACGGCGACATAACCATTCGCTTTGTGAAGGAAGGCGTGGAAGTGCCAGCGGGCAGCGAACTCGCAGGCGGCAGCTCGGGCGTCAATGCCCCCGGAGGCACCGGCGTGACCGGCGCGAACGATGGCGTACTCGTGGCCGGTTCTCTGGCGGATGCATTCAGCGGCGCTTCGGCGGGTGTTCCGGGCGGCAGTGAAACCGCCGTAATTGAAAATCCCAGCACATGGTATGGCTGGCTGGCACTTACGGATTTCTGGGGCATTGATCAGGAGGAAGATATCTACGACGCTTGGGCTTATGTCAATATGGATAGCACCGGGAAGCCCTATTTCGAGGTGTTTCAGGATGGAGATTCGGAAAACCCCTTCCTTTCCATGTATATGACCATTGAAGAAAACGGCACCTGCATTATGCCGGACATCGGGACGGAAGATGCCTGGACCGTGGATACTTACCTCAACGCCGAAGATGCGGAAAACTATCAGACATTCCTTAACGAGGATGGCAGCCTGATGCTAAGCTATGATTATACCCGCTATGACGGAGCCTATGGCTGCTCAGTAACCATGTTCTTCCGCGAGGATGGCGCACAGTGGGACGAGGAAAACGACCTTCTTCCCCCACGGTATGATGAATACAAGGCGGCGTTGGAGCAAGGTGACTCGGATAACGGTGCGGGCCCCCAGTCTACTTCTGAAGGAGACTACGGCAAGTCCAATGCGGCAGCCGATGGTATCGTGGATTTCGATACGCTCAAGGCTGGATTCACCTGGCTCAAATATCAGACCAGCTACGAGAACGGGTATGCCAGGCCCACATACGAGGAGATTGCTCAGCAGCTTGGCGGCACGGACGGCAAAAAGACGCATGAGTCCAGCTGGAAGCAGGATTACCATGTCTATGAGTGGGTCACGGCAGGCGGGGACTTCCTTCTGCTGAGCTTCAAGGTTCAGGAGGATGGTTCCGAGACTTGGAACAGCAGTTCCTGGAGTTCTTCCTTGAACGACTGATTCATTAACACCGACCTTTGTTGGATGAAAGGAGCAGATACTATGCAATACAGAATCGAAGGCGGCAGTCTGCCTGCCGTGATCATCCAGCTCGCTCCTGGTGAAAAGCTTCTGAGTGAAGTGGGCGGGCGCACCTGGAGTCGTGGCCCTGTTTTGACGGAAACCAGAGCCGAGGGCGGCGCGGGCAAGGCGCTTGGCCGCATGTTCATGGGCGAAAACCTTTTTATGAACACCTATACCGCACAAGGCCCGGCGGAAATCGCCTTTTCCTCCTCCTTCCCCGGTAAGATCGTGGCCCGGGAACTCGCCCCGGGGCAAAGCATCGTTTGCCAGAAGCGGGCGTTTCTCTGCGGCACCTATGGGATCGAACTTGCTGTGCATTTTCAGAAGAAGCTGGGGGCCGGCCTTGCGGGCGGCGAAGGGTTCATCATGCAGCGGATTACCGGCCCCGGGCTCGTGTTCCTTGAGGTAGACGGCTACTGTCAGGAATATGATCTTCAACCCGGCGAACAGCTTATCTGCGATACCGGTGTGCTTGCCATCATGGATGCCACCTGTATGATGGATGTACAGCTGGTGAAAGGCGCAAAGAACATGCTGCTCGGCGGAGAAGGCCTGTTTGACACGGTCATTACCGGCCCCGGAAAGGTATTCCTGCAAACCATGACCATTTCCAAGTTGGCGAACCAGATGATTCCTTACCTGCCATTTAAGAAGTAACGGACACGCAAGCCCGTTTGCCGGTGTGCCGGGCAGCACTTGCCCAGCATACCGGCAGAAGAGGAGGCCGCATGAAACACGATTTATCCCTGCTCCTTGTGATCTTGCTTTTGTTCGGCTGCGCTGGATGCACGACATCAGACAAAGAAAATGCAGCGGAGATTGCCAACCGGCTACAGCAGGCATTTGCAGAGCAGGCAGAGAGCACAGAAGCTCCCGCCTCACTGCCTTCCCCTGTACCGCAGGTAACGCCGGAAATTCCGGTTCCGGATGCAGGCACAGCTGATCCGGCTCCGTCTTCCGAAGCGCAGCCGATTCTTTGTGACGTACTCTTTGGCGAAGATATTGACGGCGACCGTTTCACCGTTCTGTTGGACGATGTGGTGTGGGTCAACTGGGACGATGTGGATCTGATCGCGGAATACGGTCTTGAAGACGCCTGGTTTGATAATGACTATGAACTTTACAACGCCGAAGAAGCTTTCATTCCGATGATCGCTTTCAAAAATGGGAACACGGAATTTTTCATGGTTGACTGGGAGGATGATTTTCTCAGAAGCGTCCCGGTTTCTTCGGATGAGTTTATCGCCTTCATGCGGGGACGGGAAGCGCCAATGCTGGCCGACGTTACCATTGAAGGAGAATATGTGACGGCTATCCGGGAGATATATGTCCCATAAATCAAGCCGCGGGACGGCATGTAACGCGGCGGCCGATAAAAGAACGGAATTTGACCTGAAAGGTCTCAACGGAGGTATATGAACATGAGAAGGACTTTTGCAGTATTGCTTGTTGCGCTGCTGCTGTTTTGCCTGACTGCCTGCCAATCCGGCAGCAACAATGTGGAACTTGAGGCCATGAAGAAGCAGATGCAGATGATGCAGCAACAACTCGATGAAGCGAAACAGGCGGGTTACAATCCTTCCGCCCCTGCAGCGGCATCAACCCCTGAACCCACCCTGCCCGCTCCAACTGAGGACGAGAGCGGCGACCTGGTGTTGGCGCTGCATTCCACGATCGATGGGGAAACCTCCCTTTTCACCGATGGTGCTACCGAACTCGTTGCCACAGCGGTCATTCCCGAAGGCATGGCTGTAGATTACTGGGAGCTCAACGGTGAACCGTATTATGAGGATATGGAGGATACGTTCCTCTTTACCGCACAGGGGAACACGGTCGTGGATGCAAAGCTTCGCCCAGAGCGCAAAGTAACTGCGATAAACGCCGAAATGCAGTTCCTTGATGAAAAGAATAAGCCCAAGGGAGATGCGTTCACCGAATTCGTGTTCGAGGAAGATTACGAAAACCCCGTCACTAAAGAAGCGATGCCTGGTGGCTGGATTACCGTTAATGTGGAAGCAGTCATACCCAGAGGATATGATGTGGATTACTGGCTCATCAACGGCGTGCCATATTATTACAGCCGCACCGTAAGGAGTTTCAAGGTGTACGACTTGAATGAGGCTACAGAATATGAAGTCGTGCTCAAGAAGGAGAGTGCGCCTTCCTCCACACCCAAGCCCACACCCAAGCCCACACCCAAGCCCACACAAGCCCCAATTTATTATGAGCCCGACCCGGAATCCACACCGAATTCCACGCCGGAACCTGTTACGTATTATAGCGTAAGCTGCACCTTCTGCACCTTCTCCGGCGGCGGATATTCCGGAGCATCCAGCGGTAGTGTGCCCGCGGGCACTACCATCACGGTAGCAAGCGCAGTGACCTCCACCTCCAGCGTATATTGGGGTGGTAGCTATTCTGTAGGTGATAGATGGAATCCCGGTCCCAATTCATTCTCGTACACGGTGAATAGCGATTGCAGCTTTACGTGTTACGCAATTGTGAACTAAACCGCCAACGTCGTATTTCCCTGAATGCAAATTCAGGGAAATACGCTGAATTTGTGAGGTGATCTGTGCATGAAAAGCAATTTTGCGAGGATGGTGACTTTTGTTGTGATGCTTGGGCTGCTCGCAAGCCTTTTCTCCGGGTGCTTCTTGAAAAAGAAGCTGGTGGACGACCAAATAACAGATGGCCCCGGTATGGTGAATTATAACGGACTTCTGTTGAATGCCCTCATCGGCGACTGGGCGGATGAGGATCAAAACTACCGTTTGATAATCGGGAACAATTCTACGATCAACATCTATTATGGTTCAACGCCGCTTCTTGAAAATGCGGCGTTGAACCTGTATGCCACCAGCGAGGACACAAACGAATACAACGAGCTTTCCATCAACCCCAACACCTGGACGGACGAACTGGGCAAAGAGGCTCAGATTACCAATGCGTATCACGAAGACGGCACGATCACACTGGAACTTGCCTTTGACGATGGTACAGAAGCAGACATAGCGTTTCATTGGTTTTACCGTGAGCCCGAACTGCTGGACGGCCCTGGCATGGTATACGAGGGCGGGCCGCTGGACGAGGCGCTTACGGGCTGCTGGTATGGCGCGGACGGACGGTTTGTATTGGATTTTGAGGGAAAATGCGCTGATTTTTTGGTGGACGGGAAAATGCTCTCATCAAAGGAGCCGGGTTATTATTTTGTGGACCACAGTTTTTCTGCGGGGGATGATCTGAACGAGCGCTGTGAGCTCTCCCCCTTTGGCGGCCCGGAAATCAAAGATGAAACCTACGAAACCATCCTTACGATTGATGAAATGTGGTATCAGGCAGAGCATATTTACATGAACATCACCTGGCCGGATGGCAAACCCGAATCAATCATATTCAGCAAGCAGAACGATTCCATGCCCACCGGTGAATGGGAAGCGGAACAAACGCCGGAATCGCCGGCAAAAGCCACCCCGGAGCCCACGCCAGTGGCCGGAGTCGAGCCGGAGCAGCAGGATGGGATCGTTCAAATCACAATGGAAACACAAGAAGGAGACGAATATATGAGCGTAACTCTTGATAAATTGCCGGAGTCCGCCGCTGAGATTTCCGCACTCGCGGCTGGGGCGCTCGGCAATGCCGAACACACCTGCGCCCTGTTTCTCGGCGCATTAAATCTTTACACAAACGACAGGGATGCGGGCATTGAAGCGGTCAATCTTCTGCGCGGCCCCCGTCCGCTGAGCAATTACGACATCCAGTTTCTGCGGGATAGGCTTAGAGATAAGGCATATCTGCCACTGGCCTATTTCGACGGGGCGACCCCCGAAAACAATTACACGCCCTCAGAGCCCTATACGCTCAGGCTGTATGCGGACCCCCGCCCTCAGGATTGTGAAGCAGGCTATCTGCGCCTGTATCTTAAGACGGCCGGCGCGGATTCGCCGCGGCCGATCAAACTCCGGCAAAAGGGCGATGAATGGTTCCTTTGGGAGTATTCCAGCATCCTTTCCGGCATCCGCATCCCCGTAAGCGAGGATCCATGGGCATAAAAGCGATATTTGTACGGCGCATTTACAAATATAAACAGCAATTTTAGGAGGGAATCATGCAAGGTTCAAAGTTTTTAAAAGTTACAGGCATTCTGATGATCATCTTTGGCGCGCTCGCGTTGGTGTTAGCGATTATCGCAATTGCAGGCATCAGCCTGTTGGCGGCAATGGGCGCTTCCAGCGGCCTGCTCACCGTTTCCTGCATTCTCGCGCTCGTGGGCGCGGTTGCTGAACTTGTAGCGGGTATCATCGGCGTGAAAAATTGGAATAAACTGGAGAAGGCCGGCACCTGCATCACATGGGGTATCATTGTCATCGTGCTCTGTGTAATTTCCAACATTCTTACCGTGGTTGGCGGCGGTGACTTCAGCGTTCTGAACCTGGTCACCGGTCTCGTGATCCCTGTTCTGTACCTGATCGGCGGTCTTCAGAACAAGAAAGCGCTCGGTTAACCAAACGTTCCGCCAGTTTCTGCGCCGGATGCTGGCGGATTTTTTGATGAAAGATACATGCATTTATTCTTGACGATATCGTAGTTCATTTCATACTAGGGAGGTATTGGTGTATGGGACTTTTAAAAGCAGGCATCGGTGCGCTGAGCGGCACGCTGGCTGACCAGTGGCGGGAGTATTTTTACTGCGAATCCATGCCGGAAAATGTGCTGGTCACAAAGGGCGTGAAGCGTACAGGCGGCCGCAGTTCCAACAATAAAGGGGATGAAAATATCATTTCCAACGGCTCCATCATCGCCGTAAACGAAGGGCAGTGCATGATGATCGTGGAGCAGGGCGCCATCGTTGAGTTCACGGCCGAGGCCGGAGAGTTCGTCTGGGACAGTTCCACGGAACCCACCATTTTTTTCGGCGGCCTTGGCCAAGGCATCAAAGGCACATGGGAGACCCTGAAGAAGCGTTTCACCATGGGCGGAGACACCGGCAAAGACCAACGGGTGTATTTCTTCAACACAAAAGAAATCATCGGCAATAAATATGGAACTGCAAATTCCGTTCCGTTTCGCGTGGTAGATCCGAATATCGGCCTTGACATGGACATCGGCATCCGCTGTTTCGGCGAGTATTCCTACAAGCTCACCGATCCCATGCTGTTTTACAAAAATGTATGCGGCAACATAAGCGCGGACTACACCCGCGACAAAATTGACAGCCAGCTTAAAACGGAGCTGTTGACTGCTTTGCAGCCTGCCTTTGCCAAAATTTCGGCCATGGGCATCCGCTACAGCGCGGTTCCGGGCCACACGCAGGAATTGGGTGACGCGCTCAACGACGTGCTCTCAAAAAAGTGGAGCGGGCTGCGCGGCATTTCCGTGGCATCTTTCGGCGTCAGTTCCGTGACTGCAGAGGAAGAGGATGAAGCTACCATTAAGGATCTGCAAAAAAGCGCCGTGTTCCGCAACCCGAACATGGCGGCCGCGCACCTGGTGGGCGCACAGGCAGACGCAATGAAAGCGGCTGCATCCAACGAAAGCACCGGGCCGTTCATGGCCTTTGCCGGGATGAATATGGCGCAGGGCGTTGGTGGCATGAACGCGCAAAACCTGTTCCAAATGGGTCAACAACAGTGTCAGCAGCAAGCAGCCCCTGCAAACAATTGGACCTGCTCTTGCGGGGAAGTAAACACCGGCAAGTTCTGCAACGAGTGCGGCAAGCCCAAGCCTGCTCCGAAGCCTTCCATGGACCGCTGGACCTGCTCCTGCGGTGAGGTGAACACCGGAAGGTTCTGCAACGAATGCGGCAAGCCGCGCCCGGCTGCCGCAGCAGATGGCTGGGTTTGCGCCTGCGGCGCGGTCAACAAGGGGAAGTTCTGCAACGAGTGCGGCGCAAAAAAACCGGCCGGTGTCCCGCAATATAAGTGTGACAAGTGTGGCTGGGAGCCGGAGGATAAGGCGCATCCGCCTAAATTTTGCCCGGAATGCGGCGACCCGTTTGACGATGGGGACCTGAACGGCTGAGTATTTAGAAAGGGGCATTTTATGGGACTGTTTGACAAAAAATATTGCGATGTGTGCGGTGAAAAAATCGGGCTTTTGGGCAATCGCAAACTGGAGGATGGCAATCTGTGCAAGGAATGTGCAAAAAAGCTTTCTCCCTTCTTCAGCGAACGCCGCAATTCTACCGTAGCGGAAATCAAAGAGCAATTGGCTTACCGGGAAGCGAACCTTGATAAGGTGGCAGCTTTCACACCCACAAAAGTCATTGGCGGCGGCATGACCCTCTATTTTGATGAGGACAAGCGTCAATGGCTGGCTACCAGATCCCGCAACTGGCGCGATGCAAACCCGGATGTCATGGATTTTTCACAGGTAACAGGCTGCACGCTGGACATCGACGAAAGCAGGCACGAGCTTAAGCATGAGGACAAGGAGGGCAACAGCGTAAGCTATACCCCGCCGCGTTATGAATACTCCTATGATTTTAACATGACCATTCATGTGAATTCGCCCTGGTTCTCCGAAATTCGTTTCCAAATCAACGATGACGAGATCAGCCAGCGGGGCGGGGCGGCTTATCGGGAAGCGCAGACCAAAGCGGATGAAATCAAAGAACTGCTGACGCGCGTGCGGGATGCGGAGCGCGAGGCCGTATTGGAGGCCAAAGCACCCCGGCAGAGCGTGGTTTGCCCATTCTGCCATGCAACCACAATGCCCGACGCGAACGGTTGCTGTGAATACTGCGGAAGCCCGGTGCGCTGAACGAAAAATTGCAGGAGCATCTGTTGCCGGTTCGCAGCGGAAAATATGGGGAATATGAAGAAGGGGGCATGCGCTCATGCATACCCCCCTTCTTTGTTCTGCCTGTGGTTATACGCAATGCGTTTTCCAAATGCGCAGCAAAGGCAAAAGTTCCGTGTATATTGCCTCCCGGTTTTCGGGAGTAACGGTGTAAACCGTTGCTTCTCGATGGTGGAGGATGTCATTCAGAAACGGCACGTCTTCTCTGGCTTTCACGGCCGCAAGAACCGGGAACTCCCCATCAAGCGCACAAAACACAGCCCGCTTGAACCGCTCCGCTTCCGCTTCCATAAATCCAAGCTCATCCATAACGAGTATGCCGTCCGGCTGGGCTGCTTCAAGATAGCGCACGCCCAGCCCGTCAAACGCCGCAAGGTGAACCGTGTGCGTTTTTCGGTCGCACATGCCCGCAAGGTTTTCTTCCGTGTGGCAGCGCGCCTCCTTCGGCTGTCCTGCCGGGTGAATATAAATAGGATGAAAGCCTGCTGCATCCGCAGCCTCCCGTTTTGTAACAAAGCCATAAACAGGCATGTCGGCTTCCTTTAGCAGCCTTTGAATCAGCGTGCTTTTGCCTACGCCGCGCTCGCCTGTGAGCAGGATATGACTCTTTTGCATCAAAGCGCCTCCTTCAGGCTTTGCGCGCGGTGTGCAATCAATTCTGCTGCGATGCTTATGGCAATCTCCGCAGGCGTTTCCGCGCCGATATCGAGGCCGATAGGTGTATGAATGCGCCCGAGCGCCGTCTCCGGGATCCCGGCTTCTATCAGCCGCCTGTTCGTTGCGGCGATCTTGTGGCGGCTGCCGATCACGCCGATATAACCAGCTTGGGTACGGAGCATCTGTTCAAGCACCACAAAATCCCCCTGATGCCCCCGCGTCATGATGACGACTGCGTCATCCGGCGTGATGGAGATGCGTGTGCCCGCTTCCTCAAACGGCGCCCGGATGATCCGTACTGCATCCGGGAAGCGTTCCGCGTTTCCAAATTCCGCCCGGTCTTCATACACAGCCACGGAAAAGCCAACATGCGCAAGCAACGGCACAAGCTCCGCAGAAACATGCCCACCGCCGAACACATACACGATCTCTGCGCGGGTCAGCGGTTCCACATAATAGCCCGCCCTGCCCTGCTCCTCTTTTTGAAGCACTGCGCGCGGCCGCAGGAGCGGCAGCACCGCTTCCTCCGGAACATCGTTAAGGTAAAGCAGCCCGGCGCCTTTTTCGTAGATGCCCGTACATGCCGCCGCACCATCCACGAGCTTCGTCACAAGCCATGCGTCCTTCTCTCTGCCAAACAGCGCAGCAATGTGGGAGAACAGCGAAAGCGCCTGCGCATCCCCGCCTGCAAAAAACTGAAATTGTACCACGACCTGCCCACCGCAGATCATTCCGATATCGGCGACCTGATTTGGCGCAAGATGAAAACCATGGGTGAACGCCGCACGTTCGGAAAGCGCCTGCTGCGCAAGCCCGATGCTTTCATGCTCCACAGCGCCGCCGCCGATGGTTCCGCATGTGGAACCATCGGCAAATACGGCCATCTTCGCGCCGCTGCCCCGGGGCGCAGAACCGGAGCTTGCAATGATGGTGCAAAGCACGGTATCCTTGCCGCAGGCAATGGCATCGCGCATTTTCAAAAACAATTCTTTCATATGCGTTTATGCTGCGGGCGTTTGCACCGCACCAATGGAATTTTCAACAAGCGCATCGTACTGCGCCTCGCTCAGCTCGCTGTGGTAGAACAGGCGGAAATATTCCGCCACCTCGGCATAGAGATCATCCTCGGCGGCCTCCGGATAGAGCAGTTCTGCCATCCAAAGCATGCCGAGGTAACGCTGCACGGACGGTGGGAAACCCATCCAGTTATACGGTCCAAATGGCACTTCGTAGTATGCGCCGCTTTGAATGGCCGCAACCTGCTTCCATGCAGCATCTTCCCCGACCACAGCATAGATGCTGCCCGGTGCAAACAGAATCACATCCGGGTTCCAGAGAAGGATTTGCTCCATATCCACTTCGTTGCCGCTTCCCTTGCTGGAAGGTTCATCAACAACCGCAAGGTTGTTCGCAAGCAGGTCAATGATCTCCGCATGATAGCTGCCTTGCGCGATCACGTTCAGCCCCTCATTACCCAGGCAATAAAGAAGGTTCACTCTCTCCACGCTGTCCGCAAGTTCAAGCGTGCGCGCATAGACCGTTTCACAATATGCCGCGAGCGTCTCCGCCGCCTCCGCCATGCCAGTCAGCTCACCGAGTTTGCGATATGCATCCCCCATGGTTTCCGTAGTTGCCGTAACATGCACAAACGGGATGCCCGTTTGCTCCTGAAGCGCATCGAGATCCTCTGCAACGCTGCCCTTCGGCTCGCCCACATCGATCACAACCTGTGCACCGCTCGCAAGCAGCGTTTCAAGGTTCAGTTCGCCCTTGCCGCCGTAAAGCTGGCCAAGCTCTGGAAGGTTGTAGTATTCCGCAGCAAGGTATTGTTCTGCCGTTTCATCCCATGCGGAAGCGATGCCAACAAGCTTGTCTGGGCAGAGCGCAAACAGCACAATCTGCGCCAAAGGCCCGGAAACCGCCACATGTTCGACCACGGCGGGGAGTTCCACCGTGCGGCCCACGGAATCCGTAAATTGCCTTGTTGCGGGCAGAGCCCCGGCCGGGGGCTCTGCACCTTCCGGCGCAGGTGTTTCCGACGGAACGGGTGTTTCCACCGGAGGCTGTGTTGCCGCAGGAGTTCCTGTGGAGCAACCAAGAGCCGAGGCCGCCATCACGGCGACAAGCAGATACACAAGAAGTTTTCTCATTTTATCCTCCTCTTTGCTACATGTTATCATGTTATATGGAATCGGGAATATCCCGCGCATCCAAGACGATCATGCCGAGCATGCGCTTTGCGGAAAGAAAATACGGGAATTCCGGCATACCTGTTTTCGTGAGCCGCGCTTGGATCTGCGCCGCGTCCAGCGGATGGCCGCTGGTTCCAAACTGTGCAAAGAAGCGTTCTGCATCCAGAAGCGAGCGAAGCGGCTGCCCCATCTCGGCTGAAAATGTTTCTGTAAAAAACGGCACTTTGAGCGCTGTGAGTTCCGCGCAGGCCCTCTGAAAATTCAGGCGGGACGCAGGGCTGTTTGTAAGGGAGAACCGGTGTTCCGCATGGCCGCGCTTGATGAGAAACGCCCGTCCCGCACATTGCGCGCGCACCGCGCGAAGCGTCTCTCCGGTCTGCCCGAAAAAGCAGAACACCATTGCGTCATAGCGGGCCTTGGGGCGCATGAAAAAAAGATCGTCCTGCACGGCGCGGATGTTGCTTGCCCCCGCGCGCGCCGCATTCTCCCGCAGCACCGCAAGGGCTGCCGCGCTTGTGTCCACCGCGGTTACGGAAGCGCACCCGCGTGAAAGCGCAAGGCTTAAATAGCCAAGGCCGCAGCCCGCATCGCACACATAGGCGTTTGGGGGGAGATGCGGCAGAATCTGCGCTGCAATGGTTTCGTCAAACCCGACGCGCTCCGCCGCATCCATGCGGAAGCGGATCGCCTCCTGTGTCCATTCAACCATCCTCCGCGCCGCCCTCCCGACCTTTCATCAGCGGGACAACCAGCGGGCCGCTTTCCGTTTGAAGCAGCGCAGTCCGCACGCCGTAAAGCCGCTGCAGCAAATCCGAATTCATCACTTTCCCCGGTGCGCCGAATGCCACGGCCCTCCCGTTCTGCAGGGCGAGCACCGCATCCGCATACCAAAGTGCATGCTGCGGGTTGTGGGTAGACAGAATCACAGTGTATCCTTCCCGGGCAAGCGCGCTTGCGCGCGCGAGCACAAGCGTTTGGTTGCCATAATCCAAACTTGCAGTTGGCTCGTCCATCACAAGCGTATACGCCTGCTGCGCAAGTGCACGCGCGACCAGCACAAGCTGTTGTTCGCCGCCGGAAAGGCGGGAAAAGCTTTGTTCCGCAAGATGTGCGATGCCCAGCCGTTCCAGCGCCGCCAAAGCTGCGGCCGTTTCCTTTTCTTTGGGCGCAGAAAAGGGGGATATGCTGTGTGTTGTGCCCATAAGAACCATTTCCAGCGCGGAGTATGCAAAGGCCTCGCCATGGATTTGTGGGATATAGGCGATCCGGTGCGCCAGTTCCCGCGCCGAAAGTGTACGCGCCTCTGTGCCGTCCACCAGGATGCGCCCCTGATAGCCGCGCAGGAGCCCCAGAACACAGCGAAACAGCGTCGTTTTCCCCGCACCGTTGGGGCCGAGCACAGCAAGGAGCCTCCCTTTTTCCGCACAAAAGCTCACATCCTGGAGCACGGGGCGGGTGCGATATGCAAACTCTAGATGCTCAACCGTGATGCTCACAGCGTTTTCTCCCGTTTCAGAATCAAGTAAACAAAAAACGGCGCACCGATAAATGCCGTCAGAATGCCGATGGGGATCTCCACAGCAAGAAGGTTGCGCGAAACATTATCCACCAGCAGCAGGAATGCCGCTCCCGCAAGCATGGAGGCAGGCAAAAGATAGCGGTAGTTGCTTCCCACGAGCTTGCGTGCAAGGTGCGGAATCACAAGGCCGACCCAGCCGATCATACCGGAAACGGCGATGCTTGAAGCTGTAACAAGCGTTGCGCAAACTATCACGATAAAGCGCAGCAGATTTGTGTTTACGCCGAGCGCATGCGCTTGTTCATCGCCAAGGGTCAAAAGGTTGATACGCCAGCGAATCAGGAAAAGCGGGACGCAGCCAAGCGCCATGGGAACCGCCGCAAAGGCAGCATCTCTGAGCTTCACACCGGAAAGGCTTCCCATAAGCCAGTACGTTATTTCAGGAAGCTGATTGGTTGGGTCTGCCACAAGCTTGACGTAAGAGGTTGCCGCCGTGAGCAGCGAGCCGATCATGATGCCGCCGAGAATCAGGTTCACAAGGTGCTGCCCCGGCGCGCGCTGTGCAATCAGAAACACAAGCCCCACCGTGGCGAGGCTCACAGCGAATGCCGCGGCCGTAATGCCCCTGCTTGTTGCGCCAAAAAGGATCGCAAGCGCCGCACCAAATGCCGCGCCGGAAGAAGCCCCCAGCACATCCGGAGAAGCCATAGGGTTCTGGAACACGCCCTGATAGGATGCACCCGCTGCAGCAAGGCAGCAGCCCACCATGCACGCAAGCAGGATGCGCGGCAGGCGAATGTTGATGACAACCGTTTCCATCTGCGCCGTCCAGGGCACAGAATCCGGCAGAAAATGAACAGAGCGTTGCAGCAGCATTCCCAGCCCTTTTTCTGCGAGCACTCCAATTCGGTAGCCAAGAATGCGCACAACATCCCAAACGGGCACACCATAGCGCCCAAATGCAAAGGAAACAAGAAACAGCGCAAGGAGCAATGCCGCGAGCAAAAGCAGCACCCGGGAGTGGGTGCGCACGCTGCGCGGATGAAAATCATCCCGTCGGTTCCTGTGGTAAAATCGCATACTTTGCACCAATTCGTTATTTTTTGTTGAGAATAACGCAAGAATATTATAGCAGATTCGCCGCCGGCCTGTCCATCCCAAAATGGATTGTCTTCTGCGCCTGCATTGGCATTTTGCGAAAAAATATAGTATGATTAAAAAAGTTTCCGCAACAGGAGGAACCTCATGCGCCTTTCCCTGCCCTGTCACCCGCCGAAGCTTGCCGCCGTCATCGGCGGCGGCGGGAAGACAACGCTCCTTTTCAAGCTGGGGCGGCAGCTTGCGGCCTCCGGAGCCGCCGTGCTGCTTACAACCACCACCCATCTTGCCTGGCCGCCGCCTGCGGATGTCGCCTTTTGCGCGCCCTCCGCGCCGGAGGAGCTCGCCGCCGCTGCGCGGCCCGGGACGCTCGTGTTGGCTGGTTACCCGGCCGAAAGCGAAAAGATGGTCGGCCTTTCGCCGGAATTTCTTGTGGCGGCACGCAGGTCGTTCGGACATGTCCTTTGCGAAGCGGACGGTTCCCGGCGCTTGCCGCTGAAATGGCACCGGGCGGACGAGCCCTGTATTCCGGCAGGGACAGATCTGCTCATTCAGGTGGCCGGGCTTTCCGCGCTCGACAGGCCCGCAGCAGAGGTGCTGCACCGGTATGAACTTTCCGGTTTGCCTCCCGCGCACCGCGTTGCGGAGGAGGATATTGCGCGCCTGATACTGCGTGCGTTTGCGCATTGCGGCGTTTCCTGTCCTGCGGTTGCACTGCTTAATCAGGCGGATACTCCGCAACTGTGCGCCCGTGGGGAAGCAATCGCCCGAACGCTCCGGGCAAAAGGGTATCCTGCTGCTGCAGGAATGTTAAGAGAGGATGTGATCGGATGCTGGTTTTAATACGCGGCGCAGGGGACATTGCAACAGGCGTGGCGGTGCGGCTGCACCGTTGCGGCTTTTCCGTCCTGTTGACCGAGCTTCCCAACCCCACGGCCGTGCGGCGCACAGTGGCGTTCTCCGAAGCCGTATATCGTGGAACCGCCTCGGTGGAAGGCATTACCGCACGGCTTTGCGAAAGCGAAGCGACAGCGCGCACAGCGTTTGAGCAGGGCGAGCCCGCTGTGATGATCGACCCTGCCGGGGAAAGCGTCTCTGCATTCCGGCCGGACGTGCTCGTGGATGCGATGCTTGCAAAACGCAATCTTGGCACGCAGATTTCCGACGCGCCGCTCGTCATCGCGCTCGGCCCCGGCTTTACCGCAGGAGTGGATTGCCACTGTGTTGTTGAAACAATGCGTGGGCATACGCTCGGCCGCTGTATCTACACAGGCTCTGCCCTGCCCAATACCGGTGTGCCCGGCAGTGTAGGGGGCTACACAAGGGATCGCGTGCTCTATGCGCCCGCTGCGGGCGTGTTCCATGCGCACCAGCCCATCGGCGCAATGGTTGCAGCAGGCGATACCGTTGCAGATGTGGGCGGCATATCGATTCGCGCGGAGATCGAAGGCTGTCTGCGCGGCATCCTGCCGGATGGCATTTCCGTCCCGGCGGGAATGAAGGCGGGCGATATCGATCCCCGCTGTGCGCGGGAACACTGCTTCACGGTTTCCGATAAAGCGCTTGCCATTGGCGGCGGTGTGCTGGAGGCCATCCTGCACTGGCAAGCGGAACACAAGGTGCATCATTAAATCTGAAAAAGAACGGAGGCCATTGCAATGGAACGCTTTATTCCAAAGAAAAAGCTCAGCAAAAAGGCGCGGCGCAAACTTGACCGTGCCGGGCGGCAGACATGGGAGATCAGCCCCGTGAGCCGCAAAGTCAAAAGCAAAAAGATTTATGACAGAAAGAGAGCCCGGCAGCCGGAAGACGGCGACGGGCTCCCGTTTTTATTTCAGCAGATCATCCCACCGCCACATCGAGCACCATCATCAAAGTAAAGCCGAGCGCTGCGCCAATCGTGCCGATATTGGAATGATTCCCCGCCTGCGCTTCCGGGATCAGCTCTTCTACCACCACATAAATCATGGCTCCAGCGGCAAAGGCAAGGATGTAAGGCAAAACAGGCGTAACAAACGCGGTAAGTAGGAGTGTAAACGCAGCAGCAACCGGTTCCACGATGCCGGAAAAAAGCCCATAGCCAAACGCCTTACGCTTTGAAAGCCCCGTGCTCACAAGCGGCATGGAGATAATTGCGCCCTCCGGAAAGTTCTGGATCGCAATGCCGGCAGCAAGCGCAAAAGCCCCGGCTGTGCTGATGACTTCGTTCCCGGCACGCATGCCGGCAAGCACAACGCCTACGGCCATCCCCTCCGGGATGTTGTGCAGCGTCACGGCCAGAACCAGCATAAACGATTTTCCAAGCGTACTGGGGCGGCCCTCCGGAGTCGCAGAATTCAGATGCAGGTGTGGGATGAGCATATCAAGCGCCAGCAAAAAGCCAATGCCCGCAAGGAAGCCAACCGCCGCGGGAATCCAAGCAGTTTTCCCTGCTGCTTCCGCCATCTCAATGGCCGGGATGAGCAGCGACCAGACTGAGGCCGCAATCATCACGCCTGCCGCAAAGCCGAGCAGCAGCTTTTGCAGGCGGGCGCTCATGGCCTCTTTCATGAAAAAAACCATCCCGGCTCCCAGTGCTGTCCCCAAAAAGGGGATCATGACGCCGGATAAAACCTTGAACATGTCGCCCATCTTCAAACGCCTTCCCTCATGAACCTTTTGATTTTCCGTTTCAGGTTAGCATACTCTAACAAAAATAGCAAGTGCAGTCCTGAACGACCCGATACCGAGCAGAAGCACCCTCCAAACGGAGGATGCTTCTGAAAGAGGTTCATATTCTGATTATTTTTTGCTGATGGCGCTGAATTTGCACGCTTCCATGCACGCACCGCACTTGACGCACTTCGCCGGGTCGATCACAAACGGCTTCTTGATCTCGCCGGAGATTGCTCCCGCAGGGCACTTGCGCGCGCAGAGGCTGCATCCGCGGCACTTCTCGGGATCGATCACATAGTTGAGCAGCGCCTTGCATACGCCCGCCGGGCAGCGTTTTTCGTAGATATGCGCCTCATATTCATCCCGGAAATAGCGAATGGTGGAAAGCACGGGGTTGGGTGCGGTCTGCCCCAGGCCGCAGAGCGCCGCCGCCTTGATGTTGTAAGCAAGCTTTTCGAGCTTTTCAATGTCGCCCGGCTCTCCTTTCCCGCTTGTGATCTTTTCAAGCATCTCAAGCATGCGCCGCGTGCCGATGCGGCAAGGCGGACATTTTCCGCAGGATTCGTCCACGGTAAATTCCAGGAAGAACTTTGCGATGTTGACCATGCAGTTGTCCTCGTCCATGACGATCATGCCGCCGGAGCCCATCATGGAGCCGATGGAGATGAGGTTATCGTAATCAATGGGAATATCAAGGTGCTCCGCAGGGATGCAGCCGCCGGAGGGGCCGCCCGTCTGCGCCGCCTTAAACTTCTTCCCGTTCGGGATTCCGCCGCCGATCTCATAGATCACCTCGCGCAGCGTAGTGCCCATCGGGATTTCCACAAGGCCGGTGTTGTTGATTTTTCCGCCAAGCGCGAACACCTTTGTGCCCTTGCTCTTTTCGGTACCCATCGATGCAAACCATTCTGCCCCGTTGAGGATAATCTGGCAAATGTTGGCATAGGTTTCCACGTTGTTGAGCAGCGTTGGTTTGCCGAACAGCCCCTTCACCGCCGGGAACGGGGGGCGCGGGCGGGGTTCACCGCGGCCGCCTTCGATGGAGGCAAGCAGCGCGGTTTCTTCTCCGCAGACAAACGCGCCGCTGCCAAGGCGCAGGTCGATATCGAACTTGAAGCCGGTTCCCATGATGTTGTCGCCCAAAAGGCCATATTCCCGCGCCTGGCCGATTGCCACGCGCAGGCGTTTCACGGCAATGGGGTATTCTGCGCGGACGTAGATATAGCCCTGCTGCGCGCCGATGGCATACCCTGCGATGGTCATGGCTTCCAACACGGAATGCGGGTCGCCTTCCAGCACGGAACGATCCATGAATGCGCCGGGGTCGCCTTCGTCCGCATTGCAGCAAACGTATTTCACATCGCTTTCCGGCGCTTTCGCAAACTTCCATTTGAGGCCCGTCGGGAAGCCGCCGCCGCCGCGGCCGCGCAGGCCGGAGCGGATGATGGTATCCACAACCTCGTCCCGCGTCATCTCGGTGAGCACCTTGCCAAGCGCCTTATAGCCGTCGAAAGCGATGTATTCATCAATGTTTTCCGGGTCGATCATGCCGCAGTTGCGCAGTGCGATGCGGTGCTGTTTTTTATAGAAATCAGAATCATTGAGCGTGGTGTTCACGCCGCTTTCGTCGTGTTCCTTGTAGATCAACCGCTGCACGGGGCGGCCCTTGATGATGTGCTCGTTTACGATCTCTTCAACGTCCTCCGGCTTGACGTGGCTGTAATAAATGCCCTCGGGATACACCACGACAACGGGGCCGGCTGCGCAAAGGCCGAAGCAGCCCGTGCGAATCACCTGCACTTCTTTATCGTAGCCGGTTTCCTCAAGCTTTTTGTGGAAATTTTCAATAATACGCAGGGAATGGGAGGACGTGCAGCCCGTGCCCGCGCAGACCAACACATGCGACCTGTAGATCATCTTCTTAACTCTCCTTCTGTCCTTCAGTGGTTTTTACTCGAAATTGCCGATGGTATATTCCACAACGGGGCTTCCGTTGACAATATGCTCCGAAACAATGCGCCCGACCTGCTCCGGCGTTACCTTGCAATAGGTCACCTTCTCCTTGCCCGGCAGGTATACTTCTACAATCGGCTCCAAGCGGCACAGGCCGATGCAGCCCGTCTGGGATACGGTCACGTTTGTGAGGCGGCGCTTGTTGATCTCCTCCACAAAGGCGGCCATAACGGGCCGTGCGCCCGCAGCGATGCCGCAGGTGGCAAGGCCGACCACCACGCGGATACCATCCTCACGGTTTTTGCGCAGGTTCAGCTCATTGAGCGTTTTCTGCCGGATGGCTTCCAGCTCTTGCAGTGTCTTCATGATTTCTGTACCTCCATTGATTCTAATTCTGCTTCATTGCTATTGATAAATTCAATAATAAATGCCGTAATCTCAGGCGCATTGAGCGGAATTTCGCCCAATATCCGCCGCAGTTCCTCCGTATCAAGCGCATATGCGCGCCCATCTCTGTTGTGCTCATAGCGAAAATGCAGCGCGGGATTCGCAGAGATGAGCATCGCAACCGTATCTGCGATGCCGCCAAGCGGCGGCCGGTCAATATGGGTGCGCCGGTAGGTCCCCGTCAGGCGCGTGCCGCGGCCCGGCTCGCTTTCAAGCCGGAAACTGCCTTCGCAGTTCTCACAGCCGGCCGCAAACAGCGGTATCCCCAGGCCGACCTTACGCGTGGTGCGCGTCGTCACAAACGGGCTCTGTACCGCCTTTACCATCTCGGGCGCCATGCCGCACCCATCGTCCGCGATGGACACCACGAAAGTATCCGCAGCGCTGTCCTCCAGAACGCGAATCACAATGTTCTTCGCACCCGCGCGGATGGAGTTCTGTGCCAGGTCGAGTATATGTAGCGAAATCTCCTTCACGCTTCCCCCTTCCCACGCCGAAGCACCGCTATGATTGCATCCGGGCTAAGTTCGGGCAGTTCCAGCATGCAGGCCTCCTCCGCCTCCCGGATATCCACAAGGCGGTGCGCATCGCTTGCGTGAATACAGAGCTTCCCGCGCACACAGTGGGGCATTGTTTGAACGATCTCCACCGTGGGCAGCGCCACATCCGCTGGTATCAGGCCAAGCACCGGCAAAAGGCTGTTCGCCCCTTTATTGATGTGCGCCGGCACCATTACGCCGCCCAGATCCCACGCCGCCTTCGCAATTTCCGAAATGGACATAGCGCTTGCGGCAAGCAGGAGCCGTTCCTCTTCCCCCAAAGGCACATCGTCCGCATCGACAAGGATCTGCCTGCCAAACAGGTCCGGTTTATTCCGGATGCGCACCTGGCTTTTTTCGATCAGGCCCCCCATTGCAAACGCCGCATCAAGCGTCGGAAAGTAACAGAGCAGATGCACATCTTCCCGGCTTGTGGCCTCCATGCCCGGCAGCACGCATACGCCGTATTCCCGGCCCGCCTTGCATGCCCCAGGGAGGTTTCGCACCGCGTTATGATCGCACACCGCAACGGCCTCAAGGCCCTTGAGCTTCGCCATGCCCACGATGTTCCATGGGGTCATATCATCGTCCGCACAGGGGGAAAGGCAGGAATGGATGTGCAGATCCACCGTGCAGCGCATCTTCAGCGCACGCCCAAGGCATACAGCCTGCCGCTCAGGATGTATTCCGACAGGGCGCTGCGCAGCACAGGAATCCCCTCTTCAGCCGCTTTTGCAAGCGTTTCAGGTTCAACCGCACAGCCCTCTGCCACGATCACGCACGAAAATTCATGCAGGCTCGCAACCGCAATCACATTGAGGTGTGTCTGCACCGTGATCCATGCCATGCCGGCTTCCCCGCGCGCCATCACAAAGCTGAGCAGGTCGCATACGCAACCGCCGGTTACCTCGCGTGTAAGGTCGGTTTCCGGGGTTAACAGATCCAGTTCCAACGATCCCATCAATTGCGCAACGTTCATGCTGTCACCTCCTCTGCTTCCGCACGTTAAAGATTGGTAAGATCCGCCATCTGGCGTGCAAGCTGTTCCACCTTTTCTTTCAGCTTAAACACGCAATCCACTTCTTTGGCATAGCCAAGCACGATGTCCTCCGCAAGCGTTCTGCAAGTGGGGCTGCCGCAGGAGCCGCAATCAAGCCCCTTAAAGGTCTTTGTAAGCTCATCAATGCGTTCCATCATGCTGATGGCCTCTGCAATGTTGTCGGAAAGCTTCAGCGTATCGCGCGGGACGCGGGGCTTTGCAGTGAAAATATCGTCCCGTGGCTCAGGAAGGGCGGTTTGGATCTCTCCATCTTCCTCCTGCATCCGTTCCACAAGCTTGCGCATCGTGTTCTGCGCCACAAATGCGTTTTCAAACACCAATGGTCCGCCGACGCACCCGCCCTCACAGGCGGAGCCTTCAAAGAATTCTAGATCGTCCAGCTTGCCGTTTTCGATTTCCTCGAGAACATAAATTACGTTGTGGATTCCGTCCACAGACAGGGTGTTGCTTTTGTGCAGCGCCGCACATTCGCCGCCGTATGTGGCCCAGTTCACCCCCTGCCAGCTTGCGTGGCGCTTCTTTTTCAGCGTCTCCGGCACCGGCTGCCTCAGCTGGGAGGAAAGCAGGCCATAAATATCCTGGATTGCGATTGCGCCATCCACATAGCTGCTCTGCCCGGAATGGATGCTTGCCATTTTTGCGGGGCAGGGCGTAATGAAAAATGCGCCGATCTCATCCATTGGAACACCATGCGTCTTGGAATACTCTTCCTTGGCCATCTTCCCTGCAACCTCTTTGGGCGAAAGCACATTCGCCACGTTTGGCAGCAGTTCCGGGAAGCGTACCTGAATGAGCGCTACAACAGCCGGGCATGCCGAGGAAATCAGCGGCCGGGCATCGGTCGTTTTAAGCATCTCGCGCATGGTTGCAGAAACGATGTCCGCTGCGCGCGCCACCTCGAATACATCGCTGAAGCCCAACGCAAGCAAGGCGTTGAGCACGTGGTCCACACTTGCGATGTTGCGGAATTGCCCGTAAAGCGTCGGCGCCGGAAGTGCGATGCGGTGCTTGTAGCGGAAGATCGCGTTGATCGGATCCGTCTGCGCAACCTTTGCATTGTGCGGACAGATGCGCACGCATACGCCGCAATCGATGCACAGCTCATATAGGATGCTCGCCTTGCCGTTACGCACGCGGATGCATTCCATAGGGCACCGCTTGAGGCATGTGGTGCAGCCCACGCATCTGTCTTTTTCCAGCTTTACGCTATGGTAGATCTGTTTTTTCTCCATGCACATCCTCCAAGCGCGTATACGGCCGCCCGCCGCGGGCAGTTCAGGGAATGATTGTCGAGGTTGCGTTGTTAATTCAAGTTGCGTTATAGTTCTTAGTTGCGTTATAGTTACAGTTCTTAGTTGCGTCAGTTCAATAAGTTGAAACCCATACGGATTGTTGTGCCCGAACCCAGTTCAGATGTGATTTCAAAGGTGTCCGAGCAGCGTTTCATGTTCGGAAGCCCCATGCCCGCGCCAAAGCCCAGCATGCGCACTTCCTCGGGAGCTGTGGAGTAGCCTTCCTGCATCGCAAGCGCGATATCCGCGATGCCCGGGCCTGTGTCCTCCACGACGAGAAAGATATGATCCGGATAAACGATGATGGTCATGCTCCCACCGAACGTGTGAATCGCAAGGTTGATTTCCGCTTCATAGGAAGCGATGGCCAACCGGCGCACAACCTTGGAGTCCACCCCCAGCCGCTTGAGCATGTTTTTGTAAGAAGCGGAAATCTGGCCTGCCGCGGCAAAATCCCCCTTCTGCACTCTGCGTGTTTCCTGATAGGTGGTTTCCTTCTCAGTCCGTTCCATCCGGGCGCGCGCGTCCTTTCATGCCGTGCTTATAGAGCTCACCACAGGCGTTGTACATGCTCATATCCGTGCACAGGATGGCAATGCCGTTCTGCTGCGCCACCTCGATCATCTCCGGGGTGGGGCGCTTGCTTCGCACGAATACGACGGCGCGCAAATCCAAAATCTGAGCCGTAAGCACGGTATGTACCGTACAAAGCCCGGTAATCAGAAGGCGGTCCGCATCGTTGCATACCAACACATCGCTCATCATGTCGCTTGCAACGGCATATGAGATGTCCAGGTCAAGGTTTTCTTCCCCGCAACGAACCTCAGCCCGCAGGATCTGCGCAATTTGGGAAACTTTCACGCGGTGCTCCTCGTTTTTCAGCCAATTTGGCGATATTTATCCAAAATGCCAGGGATCTCCGCCGGCGTTACTTTGCCGTATACATCGTCATTGATCATCATTGCAGGGGCGAGGCCACAGCAGCCGATGCAGCGGGTCGCATCCAAAGTGAACAATCCGTCTGCGGTGGTATTGCCCGATTCAATGCCAAGCTGCTTCACCAGCTCATCCATTACAAGCTGGGATCCCCTGACATAGCAGGCTGTGCCCAGGCAGAGGCCAATCGCATACTTCCCTTTCGGCTGCAGCGTAAACTGGGAGTAAAACGTCGCAACGCCGTAAATCGTGGATACGGGAACGCCGACCTTTTCGGAGATATAATGCTGCACTTCCTCGTCAACGCAGCCAAGAATCTCCTGTGCGTTCTGCATGATCGGAAGAAGCCCGCCAGGCTCATCCTTCCATTGCAGGATGACTTTGTCCAGCTGCTCGTAAAGTTCCTTCCGAGCGCCCTGTCCGTTGGCCATGTGTTTTTACCCTCCTTGAAAATAAGTAGACCGGAGGTATATCGTCATAAAACCGACAATATACCTTTTTTAATTTTATCATAAGGAATCGTGAAAAGAAAGCTGGAAATGAAGAATGCATTTTTAATTTTGTCGTTTTCATGTGCGGCTGTTCAGCGGCGCTTATGCGTGCCTTCGCGCGGGGTTCGCTGGGTGTTCCGGTGCTTACCATGCAAGTTTTCGTTTCTCTTCCTGCATTCTTGCGGCGTATCCGCCGCCTGCTTTCCCATGCGCGGCGGCACAAGGGCATGCTTGCCGAAGCCGATGAGATCCTCCCGCCCCGCTTTTTGGAGCGCTGTACGCGCAAGATCCCGGTACTGCGGCATAAAATACTGCATCAGGGCGCGCTGCATGGCCTTTTCAGACGCGCTTTTCGGGACATACACGCGTTCGCCTGTGCGCGGGTCGAACCCCGTATAGTACATGCAGGTGGAAAGCGTGCCAGGCGTCGGGTAAAAATCCTGCACCTGTTCCGGCCGCTGTCCGGTATGCTTTAAATATTCCGCAAGCTCCACAGCCGCGGAAAGGTCGCTGCCCGGATGAGAGGACATGAAATACGGCACGATATACTGTTCCTTGCCCATGTTCCGGTTGAGCTGCATGTATTTTGCAACAAAGCGGTCATACAGCGCAGAGGCGGGCTTCCCCATCAGGCGGAGCACCTGATCCGATACATGTTCCGGAGCCACCTTAAGCTGGCCGGAAACATGGTTTTTGATAAGCGTTCGCAGGAACGCATCGCTCTTGTCGTACATTACATAATCATACCGGATGCCCGAGCGCACAAACACGCGCTTCACGCCCGGCACGGCAGAAAGTTTTTCCAACAGCGCGATATAGTCCCTGTGATCGACCTCCAGGTTTTTGCAGTGTTCAAACCCCAGGCATTGACGGTCCGCACATACGCCGCTTTTCAGCTGTTTTTTGCAGGCGGGCTGGCGGAAGTTTGCCGTTGGGCCGCCAACATCGTGAATGTTGCCCTTAAAATCTTCCTGCTGCGCAAGGAGCGCCGCCTCCTTCAAAAGCGAAGCGTGGCTGCGTGCGGAGATCACCCGGCCCTGATGAAACGTAAGCGCACAGAAGGAGCAGGCGCCGAAGCATCCGCGGCAGGAGGTGAGCGAAAATTTCACTTCAAAAAGAGCAGGGATTTCCTTTTGGTAAGCTGGATGCGGTTCCCGCGTATAGGGCAGCTCGTATACCGCATCAAGTTCTTCGGTCGTAAGCGGCGCTGCGGGCGGGTTCACAACAAGGAACGCATCCCCGTGCGGCTGTACAAGCCGTTTCCCACGGATTGCATCCTGTTCGCGGTATTGCACCATAAATGCGGCGGCATATGCCTTCTTATCCCGCGCTACCGCTTCATAGCTTTCGATCGTTTCATATTCATACACCCGCTCAAGAGAATGCGTCATGTAGCAGGTGCCGTTTACATAGGTGATCTGTTCCGCCGGAAGGCCGCCTGCAAGCGCATCCGCAATTTCGACGATCTGCCGTTCTCCCATGCCGTAAATGAGGAGATCCGCACCGGAATCCGAAAGGATGCTGCGGCGCACCTTATCATCCCAATAATCATAGTGGGCAAAACGCCGGAGGCTCGCTTCAATGCCGCCAATGATGACAGGCACGCCGCGGTACGCTTCCCGTGCGCGGTTGGCATAAACGATCGTCGCACGGTCCGGGCGCTTCCCCGCCTCGCCGCCGGGCGTATAAGCATCGCTCGAACGGCGTTTTTTTGCAGAGGTATAATGGTTCACCATGGAATCAATGTTGCCCGCGCTGATCAAAAACGCAAGGCGTGGCCTGCCAAGGCGGCGGAATGCCTCCGCGCTGTGCCAGTCCGGCTGGGAGAGAATGCCGACCGTATAGCCGTGGCTTTCGAGCACACGGCTGATAATCGCCGGGCCGAAGCTCGGATGGTCCACATACGCATCGCCGATGATATATACAAAATCAAGCTGCTCAATCCCGCGCGCGGAAAGTTCCGCAGCCGTAGTGGGCAGAAAGAGGGAAGTGTCTCTGGTTTTTGCTTGCTTTGCCATGCCCTTACTTTACCGCAAACCCTCCTTCTTTTCAAGGGAGAATGCGCCTACACCTCAATCCTGTGATGGAGCCCATCGTCCACAAGCGCAACGCCTTCTTCAGGGCCGTGTGCACCGCCGCGCACTGTGATTTCATACATCGCCCCGCCGAAGCGGTAACGCACCGTATATTCTTCAAACCCCGTGCAGGGAGAAATGAACAGCCTGTCTCCGCGCCGCACGATGCCCAACATATCCGAAAGCAGTGTCGTATACAGCCAACCGGCCGCGCCCGTGTACCATGTCCATCCGCCGCGGCCGGCATTGCGCCCAACCGCATAAACATCGCCGGCAAGCACATACGGTTCCGCCTTATAGCGGTGCATGGCGAGCGGGCCCGTCCCATGCGCAATCGGATTGAGCACGGAGAAGAGTTCCATCGCCTGATCCGGCTTGTTCAGCAGGCATGCTGCGCGCAGAAGCCATGCCGCAGCATGGGTATACTGGCCTCCGTTTTCCCGTACGCCCGGCAGATAGTTGCTGATGTACCCCACCTCTGCATCCGGCTGCACAAATGGCGGAGCAAGCAGGCGCACCACGCCGTTTTCACGGTCAACAAGCAGGGCCATCGCAGATTCAAACGCTTCTTCCGCATGTGAAAGGCCGCACATTGCCGCCCATGCCTGCGCAATGAGATCAATCGCACACGCCTCCCCGCCGCGCGAACCCAGGCTCCGCCCGTCGCCAAAGTATGCCCGGCGATACCATGCTCCGTCCCATCCAGCCTCCTCCAACGCGCCGCGAAGCGCATTGGCCTCCGTTTCATACCGCGCGGCGCGTTCCGCGTCCCCTGCCTGTGCCGCAACAGGCGCAAAGCGGGAGAGCACATCAAGCAGCAGCATGCCGAGCCACACGCTCTCTCCGCCGCCGTCCCCCACGCGGTCCATGCCATCGTTCCAATCCCCTCCGCCCATCAGCGGCAGGCCATGCGCTCCCTTTTCCAGCGTAAGGTCAATGGCGCGCGCGCAGTGCAGATACAGCGGCTCCTTCTTCTCTCCCTCGCGCATCACGCAATACAGGTCGCGCTTTCCCTCCGGGATGGACGCATCCGCAAGATACGGCGCATGCTCGTTCCAGATGGAAGCGTCGCCCGTTGCCTCTGCATACGCAAGCGCTGCATATGGAAGGAAGAGCCTGTCATCCGTGATGCGTGTGCGCACACCGTTCGCAGGCGGGTGCCACCAATGCAGCACATCGCCTGCTTCAAACTGCCGCGCGGCGCACAGCAGGATATGTGCGCGCACACGCTGCGCATCGGAATAAAGAAGCGAAAGCATATCCTGAAGCTGATCCCGGAAGCCGATTGCGCCGCCGCACTGATAATAGCCCGTGCGCCCGAGCACACGGGCGCTCCATGTCTGATACGGCAGCCACCCGTTCACGAGCACATCCATCGCCCGGTCCGGCGTTTTTACCTGCACCGCCCCGAGCCGTTCGCGCCACAGCGCGCGCACAGCGCCAAGGCGCCCCTGTGCAGCCTGCGCATCCGTGGAAAGCAACGGTTCAACCGCCTCCGGCCGGTCTTCTCCCAACAAAAGTACAAGCGTGCGCGTTTCGCCCGGCGCCAGCACAAGCTGGGTGCGCAGCGCGGAAAAGCCCGTGCCGTAGGCCGTGCCTGCGGCATCCCAGGTTTCCCGCGCCCAGCCGCCGGAAAGCACGTCTTCACGGTCCATTGAGCATTCCACCGAAGCCGCGCCGCCCGCCATAGCGATATATGCTGCGGTTTCCCCAGGTTCACGCAAATTCTCCGCATAGCATGCGCGGCCTTCAAACCGGGTGAAGATGCTTGCCGGGCGCACCTGATCTGCAAGCACCCATTCCGCCGCGTACACAATGCCTATGCGTCGTTCCCGCAGCATGGGGTTGCGCAGGGTAAGGATGGAATACTTCACCGGCAGCGCCGCATCCACAAATACCGTAAGCTCCGCAGAAAACTCCTCCGCTTCGGAGGAATAGCGCGTATAGCCAAAACCGTGGCGCGTTTCGGTGCGCGCGCCGCGCGAAAGCGGCCCCTGCGTGAGCGTCCACACCGTCATGTCCTCCGCATCATAAAGCAGAAGGATTTCCCCCTTCGGGTCGCGCACCGGGTCGTTTGCCCAAGGCGTGAGCTTGTGCTCCCGGCTGTTGCCGCACCATGTATAGCCGCCGCCGGTTTCTGTTACAAGCGTACCGAAGCGCTCGTTTGCAATTACATTTGCCCAGGGAAGCGGCGTACTTTCTCCGGGGGAAAGGCGGATGACGTATTCATCCCCCGCATCGTTGAAGCCGCCGCAGCCGTTTGTGAACAGCAGCGGTTCTTCCTTCGGCGCAAATGCGCCGCGCGCTTCCCGACGCGGCGTGAACGCCGCAACCGGAATCTCCCGTGCAGCCGGTGTTGCGAACTGGCGGCTAAGGCTCTTTTTCGGATCGACAGAGACGAGCGTAAGCGCCGCAAGCACAGCGCGGTCTTCCTCAGAAAGCGCATAATCGTGCAGCAGATGCACGGTTTCATCCCCGCCTGCACAGGCCTCGATCATATCCTGCAGTCTGAGGCGCAGCTCGCCTGCATATTCGTTTGGGTAAACGCCGAGAAACGCAAGGTCAAACCGCACGCCGCGTGCAGAAAGATATGCATGCAGCTCAAGCAGCGTTTTTGCCATGCGCACGGAAGCGTGCCGGTCCACACGAAGCGTTACAAGGGGCAGGTCCCCCGAGATCGCGAGTTTCCAAAGCCCCTGAACGCCCGCGCATTTGCCCTCAGGCACCGAACGTCCCGTCGGGATGCCGAGGATCAGCCGCGCTGCGATACGCTCGTACAGCGTTGCCCGGCCCCGCTCCACCCCCTGAAAGCGCAGCGCGCTCTCTGCATGCGCCCAGGCGAGATCAAATGCCTCCGCCGCTTCCGCGCACATGGCTTCCGCCTCCGCAAGCGCAGCCCGTTCGCTTTCCGCCATGCCGAACACCAGCGTAAACTCCGCGCTTTCCCCCGGCCGGAGCGTCAGGTTTGCGCGCGCGCAAAGCCCGGGCTCAATGGGTGCGGACACGGTCTCGGGTACAGCCGCAGGCGTTTTCATCGCGTCGGCATATGTTTTGTTCCGCCCGAGATAAGAAAGCCGGTCCGCCGCATAGCGCACCCTGGCAGGCCCCGTAAGGCGCGCATACGCCCAGCAGGCGGCCCGCCCCCTGCGTTCAAACAGCAGCGTCCCATTTACGAGCTTCGCATCTACCGTAAGCTTCACAAATGCCGGGTGCGCAAGGTCCTCCGCCTGTGTTGCAAGGGCGATCTCCGCGAACACACCGAGCTCCAGTTCCCGTGGCATATCCCCATCGTTTTTCAGCAGCAGATGCCGCACTTCCCCGTCGTGGCGTGGGGAGACGCATACGAGAAGCCGGGACGTTATGCTGCCGTCCCTGCGTTCATAAGCCACTTTATGCGCTTCAAGCGTCACACGGTATGCATCGGCCGCAGCGTTGGCAGGCGCGGCGCCGAGCGACCAGACGCGCGTTCCATCCCGCACGAGAAAGTGGATGCCGGAATCGGTGCGCAGCGCATCCGGCCGGAAGCGCGTAAGCATCACGTCCCCGCATCGGCTGTAAGAAATGCCCCCATCCGTTAAAAATGCGGTATAGCGCCCATTTGTCAGCAGCTGCGTTTCGGGAAGCGCGCCCAGCCGCGTTACCACGCGCGGCCTGCTCTCCCTGCGTGGCAGCGGCTCCTCCTTCGGCGCTCCGCCGCTGCGGAATGCACGGATGGCAAGCGCAAGCGAGGGCCGTTTTTCCGCGAGCAGCAAGCGCGCTGCGCGCACCTCCGGCACGCACAGAAAATGCGCAGCAAGCGCGTTGCCCGTAAGCGCGTTTGCAGCTGCGCAAAGGCTCATGCCCTGATGGTGCGCCATGTAGCTTTTAACCGGTTCAAACGGCACGCCCTCGCGCAGGCGTTGCGGGGTGAAGTCAAGCGCCTCGTAAAAGCCGTACTGTCCAAGCGCGCCAAGCGTCTCCAGCCGCACAAGGTTTTCAACGGCCGCACGCGGCTCCGCCATAAGTGCAAGCATGGAAGAATACGGCGAGATCACGCATTCCCGCTCCCGCGCGGGGGAAAGCGCCAGCGCATGCACGCCAAAGGCGCGGTATTGGTAATACATCGCCCGGTCGAATGCATAGTATCCCGATTCCGAAACTCCCCAGGGGGTACCGGCCGGCACGGCGGTGCGCTGTGCGCGTACCGCCGCCATGCAGCTTTCAAACAGCAGGCTTCCCTCTGTCATTCCCGTAAACAGAACGGGCATCAGGTATTCAAACATGGTGCCGCTCCAGGAGATGAGTGTTCGCCCGCCGCCCGCATCCACAAGCAGGCGGGACAGGTTTTGCCAGTGCTCCGGATCCACCTGGTGCAATGCGATGGCGATGAAGCTGGTAAGCCGCGATTCGGATGCCATAAGGTCATACCAGGATTTTGTAAGGGTTCCGGAAACACAGTCGAACCCAATATGAAACAGTTTTTTCTTTTCGTCGTAAAGCTTGCGGAAGTCCATGCCTTCCGCAAGCGCGCGCAGACGCTTCCCGAGCGCCTCTGCCTCAGGCGTTTTGAGTGCGGCAAGCGCGCTTTCCGCCGTGAGAAGGCAGCACGCGAGGTTTCCGCTGTCCACCGTGGAAACATAGCGCGGCGCAAGCGGGGTAAGGGGAGAAAGGGAGTACCAGTTATAAAGATGCCCGTTCCACTTTTCCGCACGCTCCATGCGCTCCGCCATGGAGCTGAGGCGCAGGAGGAGCACCGAGGATTCGATCAGTCCAAGCGCATGCGCGGCCACAGCGGAAAGCATCGCCATGCCAATGTTTGTGGGAGATGTGTTTTTAACCGCAGCGCCAAGCGGCGCCTCCTGAAAATTATCCGGCGGCAAAAACCCGTTTTCCTCCGTGCAGAAGGTCTCAAAGTATTGCCATGTCCGTTTGGCCCAGCCGAGCACGGCTTCACGCGCGCCGGGAGAGAGCGACTCCCCGGCACGCGGCCGGTCCAACCGGAGCACAAGCGCGGGCGCTGAAAAAAACAACGCCGCAAGCAGAAGGCTTGCAATGGGCATGTGCCCCAGAAATGCGCTCGCGGCCATCAAAGCACCCGCAAGCAGGCATGGCCAAAGCAGCTTGCACGTTCCTACAATCCCTTGCTGCTGCGCTTTTTTGGAGGTTTCCGCCGCCGTCTGCCACTCAAGCATGTTGCGGTGGGAAACGAGCACGCGCCAGAGAGAACGCCCCATTGCATCCCCGTTTTTCACCGCAGCAAACGGCAGCGTTACAAATTCGAGCAGCGCTCTCTGCGCCGCCGTTGCGCGCTCGCGCAAAGCGCCCCATGCATCCCGCCCCCGGAAGCCCTGTGTAAAGAACGAACAAAGCAGGCTGCCCGCGTCCCAAAGGAAACCATCCCAAAGAGCAACAAGCCCGATCCACACGTATGCGCCGCCGCCGAAATAGGGCATGAGCAAAAGCAGGTTGAACACCGCGGGGGCCAGGAGCGTGCGGCGCAGGTTATCCAGCATCTTTGCACGCGAAAGCAAAGAAAGCGGCGTCTTGTGAGGGCTGTCCGCCGCATCCTGCAGATGCGGCAGCAGGAACGGCAGAAGCTGCCAATCCCCACGCATCCAGCGGTGCTGCCGCTTCCACCAGGCGGAAAACGTGGAAGGCTCTCCATCATAGAACGCAACGTCCCCCATAAAACCCGCGCGCAGGAAGCAGCCTTCCAGAAGGTCGTGGCTGAGCACGGTGTTCTCCGGGATCCAATTTCGCAGTGCGGCACGAAAAACAGTTACATCAAAAATTCCCTTGCCGCCGAAGATTCCCGTGCCGAAAACATCCTGATAAAACTCGCTTGCGGCGGACGCGTAAAGATCCACGCCGCTTTCCCCGCTCACCAGGCGCGCAAACGGCGTTTTTACAGCGGAGGAAAGCGTCTGCCGCATGCGCGGGGCAATCACGCCATGGCCCTGACGCACTACGCCGTTCCGATCGGCCAGCGCGCGGTTAAGCGGATGCTCCATCGCACCGATGCACTTTGCGAGCGCGCCCGGCGGCAGGACGGTGTCCGCGTCAAGCGTGAGGCAGTAGCGCACCTCTTTGGGGAGCGGCGCGCTGATGAGCACAAACGGCCCGTCCTCCCCCACAGCAAGCAGCTCCACCAGGTCGGAGAGCGCGCCGCGTTTGCGTTCACGCCCCATATATACCCCGTCAAAACGGGAAAGTTCCCGCTTGCGGTGCAGGAAAAAAAAGATGGGAGCGCCGTCCTTGGCATAACGGTCGTTTAAAGCGTCCGTTTGCCGCTTTGCCTCCGCAAGCAACTCCCGTTCCCCGGCGCGCCATTCCTCAGGCCCATCCTTAAAATCCCCCAGAACGGCAAAGCTGCAGTTTGAGAGCGGATTTGCAAGATAGTGTGTTTCCAGCTGCGCAAGCGATGCGGCAACCGCATCTTCCGACAGGACGAGCGTTGGCACTACAACGAGCGTGCGCGCATGCGCAGGTACGCCGGAGGACAGTTCCATGCGCGGGATGCGCACGCTCTCCCGCCCCCACATGGCGATGCGCACGGCGAGAAAGCGGCCAAGGCTCCACGCAGGCAGCAGCGAAAGCATGCACGGCACAAAGCCGCCCGTCGCGGCAAGCGCGATGAGCGCTGCCGTAAGGGCAAGCTCCCCTGCGGCAAACAGCGCAAGCTTCTGGTTTTCCGCAAGACGAATGCGGCGCTTGTCCGGCCGGAGCGCATTGCTGAGCATGGGTTCTCCTTCTTCAAAGAGATATGCGCCCACATGTGCAAGCCTGCCTTCCCCTTCCTGCGCCAACCGTACCGCCGTTTTTGCGACCACCGTCTCGGCTACGGAAAGCCGCCGCGCAAGGCGTTCCACACATGTGCGGTAATAGGCACGCGTTGCCGCATCCATTTGCGAATAAACAGGGTCGCCCCGGAGTGCAGCCTCCACACCGCTGAACCGCTCAAAAAAATCCCGGAAATCAAGCGAATCAAGGAATCTGAGGCTTGCAATCGCGCTCTGCATACGCGCGGCGTTCTGAGCCTGAATGCGGCGATCCTTCCCGGTGAGCGCATCCGCATCGGCATCTGCCATGCGCAGCGCCGCATTCACCCGTTCAATCAGGCGATATTCGTCCCTTTCCTGCAACAGCGCCATAAGGCGCTCCACGCATGCCGGCCGCGCCTGCAAACCGGCACGCTCCAGAATCATACCTGTGCGTTTGTCATCCCATGAAATGCGGCAAAGCGCGTCCGCAAGCTCCCTTGCGCGCCTATGCTCCTCCGCGCGGCGCGCGGCCGCCTCGCTCATCAGGCGCACCACGCGCACCGTGCAGAGGCGGAGCATGGCGGGCAGGGCGCAAAGCTCACGCATGGAAAGCGGGCTGACCTGCTGAAATGCGGTTAAGTAGCGCGTGAGCGCCGCATCGTCAATGCGCGCGCTGTGATGTCCGACAAGCCCCGCCGCAACGGAGTAGGCCCGTGCAAAGCCGACATGTTCCCCTTCGCGGTTTACGGGCAGCGTTTTATCCCGCAGCTGTTCGCTCATGTTCGTAAGCGCCACGAGGCTTTTTTCCACAACATAAAACGAATCCAGCAGCGTTTCGGCTGCGGGGGAAAGCTCCACGCCTTCCCGCGCCGAAGCGCACAGGCGCTTATAATCGTTAAGGATGGCCCGCCGGTCGCCACCCGGATGCAGCGTTTCCGCAAAACGGGTGCGCCGGGCGCGGCCCGCTGCGCGCGCAGCCAATTCCCTTGCGCGTTCTTCCAGCCGCTCTCCTTCCAGCGTTATGCCCACGAGGCCAAAAAACGCCCTGTTGACCGCCATATGCACAAATCCTCCTGAAAACTGGTATCCCCTATTCTTTCCGGGCGGTCCAAAAAAAACACGCGGCAGGCTTTTTGCCCGCGCGCGTTTCAGGAAGATTCATTTTATTTATGTTCGAAACCGGTTTCGCATGGCCGGCTCATGTTCAAAAAACGGCGCCCTGTTCTTACTTCCGCTCCTCTGAAGTATGCAGCTTTCCCTCAGCAGGCTTCCCCCGTTCCGCGCGCCTGTCAAGCAGCGCATTGAGGGAAAGCCCCGCCACAGCGAACACGCCGCCGATCCATTCCTGTGCAGAGCCGCCCGCACCGGAAAGCGCATCCAGCACAAGCCCCATAAACACCTGCCCCACGAACAGGATCAGCGTGAGCTGAAACGCAGGCATGCGCGGCGTTACGAAGCTTTGCACGGACACCGTGACCACGCCCATCAGCCCGCCGAGATAGGCCCAAAGCGGCACGGCGGCCACAGCTTCAGGCAAAGACGGCGCCCCCTGCATCAGACGCGTTAAAAGCCAAACGCAAAGGGACACGGAAAGCCCCACGGAATAATTGTACCACGTGCTCACAAAAAGGCTTGTTTTTTCCGCAAGCAGCGCGTTTACGCTGCGCGAAAGCACAATCGTGACGCCCATAAGGAAAGAAAGCAGCACGGGAAGTATGGCGGTTTTTGCGCCGTAAAGCATGCATCCGATACCCGCCGCCGTAAAGAGAAGGCCGATGAGCTTTGCTCCGTTGAAGCGCTTTACGGGCATGTGAAACAAGCCGAACTGATCCACCAGGAGGGAGGCCACCGTCTGCCCCAACAGGCTCAGCGCAACCATTGCCGAAACGCCTATGCCGCCGGTGTAGGCCGCGTTGTTGCAGACGACCGTGATCACGCCGATCGCACCGCCGAGGAACACGCCCGGCTTAAGGCCGCGCACCGCGAACACGCGCTCCCGGCGCACGAGCGCAATCAGCGAGGCGGGCACAATCCCCACCGCATGGATCATGACTGTGGAAAGATACGTCCCATATGCATTTGAAAGCGTTCCGTTGACCGTAACCATCGCCGAAACCAGCATGGCAGTGGCAAATGAAATCAAATAATACATCGCTTCGCTCCTTTTACGCCCACTAGCATACGGCGGTGGCTTGACAAACAATAGGACATATGTCATATTGTTTCAAAAGGGGATGAAATCGATGCAACAGCTTCCGCTTTCCGGGCCGCAGCGCCATGCAATGGCTGCGGCAGGCCTCCCGGCAGACACGCTTTGCGGCGCAGTTGCGCTCCGCTTCGCGCCGGGCGAGTCCATTTGCACGGCAGGGCATCCGCTTGCCTATTTCATGCTTGTCCTCACCGGGCGTGCGAAAGCAAGCGTCCTTGCGGAAAACGGGCGCGAGCTTCTGCTGTGCTTTTCTCAGGCGGGCGACATCATCGGTGATCTTGAGCTGATGCTCGGCACATTTACAGCCGAAACGAGCATCCGCGCCCTGACGGACGTGGTGTGCGCAGGCGTGCCGCTTGCACGCAACCGCGACGCGCTCTGCACGAATACGACCTTCCTGAACCGGGTCGGAGCCGCCCTTGCCGGCAAGCTCAAGCGCAGCACGGAAAACTGCTCCCATATTATCCTTTATCCGCTGGAAACGCGCCTTTGCGCCTACATCGCTGCCACGGCGCACGGCGGCCTGTTTGCGGAACCGCTCACGGAAACGGCCGGTTTGATCGGCACGAGCTACCGCCACCTGCTGCGCTCGCTTGAGCAGCTCGCTGCGGAAGGGTTCATCGAGCATGCCGGGCGCGGGCGCTACCGCATTGTGAACGCTGCGGCGCTCCATACGCGCGGGAAAGGGCTATATTCGCTTCCCTGACCAAACCCGTTCGCGGGATGCCGTTTCGTATTGCTCCGCGCTGCGCACATGAGGCGAAACTTTACAAAGAAAGCAGGAATGCTCCCACATGCCTGCGCCGGGCCATTTCATTTTGCTCCCGCTGCTCCTGTTCCAGTCGGGTCTGCGTAAAACCAAGCTCATGCTCCGTCATAAGCGTTTTGCCGATGAGGTCCAGCGTGCCGCCAAGGGGTGCAACTTCCTCAATGATAGAAAGGGCATAACGGTAGCCCATGTAAAACGCATAGCGCAGCGTTCCGCAAGCCCCATCGTCCCATGCTATTTCGGCGGATGTCAATTGCTCGTCAGCGGTTTCACCGAGTTGCCCATGCAAATCCGCAAGCAATTCATTCACGTGCTTCCGCTTTTCATAGTAAACGGAATACCGCTGCGTTTCAGGATCACGGAGAATCGCTTCTCCAACGAATTGTTCAAACGGCCGTTTATCCGCATCCTCATCATCCGCAAAGTATTGATTAAAACCAACATAAACGCCGCGCGTAAAACTGAATTTCAGAGCATACTTCAGGCTGTCCAAATGGGCCGCCTCCACTTCCGCCAGTCTTTTTCTTTGCCCCTCGGTCAGCATTGCGGCAAGCGCCTGTTCGGTTTCCGCGCAGCTCTGTTCGCCCGTTTCAAAGCCAGTATTCACCAGCTCGTTTCTGTGCGCCGCAAGGATTTTGTCCAGCAGTTCATCGGTAAACATCCTTTCATTCATTGCTTCTAATTCATTTTTGATATTCATAAAGCTGCTCCGTCCTTTTATTTTCTTAAATGATTTGAATTACCGTTTTTTGTCTATACTCTATAAAATCCAAAGTGGTGCTATTGCTGCCATAAATTATAATAGCATTATCGGGTTTATGTCAACCACGCCATTACTTAAACTAATAGCGTGATGCCATATGATATTGGAGGCTCCGCAGTGCGCGACAAAAAGGAAATCAACATTTATATCGGGAACCAGATCAGAATCGCACGGGAGCGCGCAGGCTTAACGCAAGCCCAATTTGGTGAAATTGTCTCGCTTGGAACCAAAAATGTATCCGACATAGAACGCGGAGTCGCGGGAATTACGGTATCCACGCTAAAAAGGATCTGTGAAAAACTGTCTATTTCCAGCGATTCAATCATTTTTGGAAGTCAGGGCAAAAATGATGTTGCGTATCTTGCCGGTAGGCTGGAACGCCTGCCACCGCAACAGTTTTCAGCCGTAGAAACATTTTTGAACCAAGTCTTTGAGCTGTTTACCCGTTTGGAGGACCTACCATATAAAAAATGAAAGCTGGCTGGCGGCAGTACCATGCAGGCAGTTTTTACAATTACTTCTATCCTGAGGAGGGAATTCATTATGCAACAAATCCGAATCATTGAACTTCCCCGGATGAAGGTCGTAAAATCCGGCCCCATCCGTACAGAGCAAGCTTTTAACGCATTCAACAAATGGTTCTCCGATTACCATGCAGCATTGCCGTGCGAGCTTTCGCCGCGGGACTTCATGTGGTACAACGAACGGAAGCAGGCAACAGAGTGGGTCTATGCGCTCCCCGCAGGCGCGGATGAAACCGACTGCGGCGGCTATGCGGTGGAAGAATTCCCCTTTGGCCTCTATGCCGTGGCCGTCTGCAAGGATGCAGATTTGGATGAGGCTGCGGACTGGATGAAAACCCAACAGGAAATCAAGGACTGGGTTGAAAAAAGCGAACTTTTCACGCTGCATGTCAACGCGGAGGGCGAAGAGGAGCGCTACCCCATGTTTCATATCGTGACGCCTGGCTGGCTGCAAGCCAAAAGCTTCTGCCTGGAGGACATGTACGTTCCCATCCACATGAAAGAATAGCGTTGTCGGCTGCGGAAAAGATCGCCTGCGATTTTATGTGTGAATCAAAGCAAGGCTCCCGCCCGTTTTTCCGGCAGGAGCCTTTTTGCTGTTTTTCTGTCGTTTGCTGCTTTATTTTTGCAGCTCCTCAAGTCTGGCCTGCTGCTTCTGAAGCAGTGTCTTCGCGTTTTCGAGCTTCTGACGCTCCTCCGCGATGACCCGCTCCGGAGCCTTGGCTACAAAGCCCGCGTTGTTGAGCTTGCCCTCCGCGCGTGCGATGTCGCCCTCCGTCTTGCTGATTTCCTTCTTCATGCGCTCAATTTCCTTGTCGATATCCACAAGGTCCGTAAGTGGAATGAAGGCTTCCGCAAGCTGTCCCACCACGGAAACCGCGTTTTCCGGGACACCGGCTTTGTTAAGCTGCACATGGATGCGGTCTGCGCCGGCAAGCCTCATGACATAAGGCGAAGCTTCCTCCATCGCCGCCGCATCGTCCGCATGCGCAACAAGCGTCATGGAAACGCGCTTTGCCGGCGGCACGTTCATCTCCGCGCGCACGTTGCGGATGGAGCGGATGAGATCCATCACGCCTTCCATCGTTGCCGCCTCCCGCGGGAATTCCAGCGCTGCATCATACTGCGGCCATGCGGCGCGCATGATGGTCTCCTCCGCGCCGGGCAGGTTCTGATAAAGCTCCTCCGTAATGAACGGCATGAACGGATGCAGGAGCTTCATGGAGCTTGCAAGCACATGCACAAGGATCGCACGGACGTTTGCTTTCGCAGCGGTATCCTCGCCGCTGAGGCGCGACTTTGCCATTTCGATATACCAATCGCAGAACTCCGTCCAGATGAAATCGTAAATCTTCTGTGCGGCAAGGTTCAGGTCAAACGAATCAAGGTTGCCCGTCACTTCCTTTGCGATGGTGTTCAGGCGGTGGAGAATCCACTTGTCCGCCATGTCAAGCGCGGTGCTGTCGATCTCGCCCGGCGCTTCTTCGCCCAGGTTCATCAGCACAAAGCGCGCGGCGTTATAAACCTTGTTGCAGAAGTTGCGCGCCGCTTCCACCTTCTTGCTGTAAAAGCGCATGTCGTTTCCCGCGCTGTTGCCGGTGATGAGGCTGAAGCGCAGCGAATCCGCGCCGTAATCCTTGATGATCTCCAGCGGGTCGATGCCGTTGCCAAGGGATTTGGACATCTTCCGTCCAAGCTCGTCGCGCACGATGCCGTGGATGTAAACCGTGCTGAAGGGCTTTTGCTTCATCACCTCTTTGCCGAACACGATCATGCGTGCCACCCAGAAGAAGATGATATCATAGCCCGTCACAAGCGTTGCGGTCGGGTAAAAATACTTGAGCGCCTCCGTCTCCTCCGGCCAGCCGAGCGTGGAGAACGGCCACATGCCGCTTGAGAACCAGGTGTCGAGCACATCCTCATCCTGATGCATGGGCGCGCCGCACTTCGGGCATTTTTCCGGCGCTTCCGCGGAAACCACCGTTTCGCCGCAGGCGTCGCAATAATAAGCAGGGATGCGGTGACCCCACCAGAGCTGGCGGGAGATGCACCAATCCCGGATGTTTTCCATCCAATTATAATATGTTTTGTCGAAGCGCTCCGGCACAAACTTGATCTCGCCCGAACGCACGGCCTCAAGCGCAGGCTCTGCCAGCGGTTTCATATCCACAAACCACTGTTTGGAAACGAGCGGTTCCACCGTGGAATGACAGCGGTAGCATGTGCCCACGTTGTGCGCATACGGCTCCACCTTCACAAGGTTGCCCGCCGCATCAATGTCCGCAACGAGCTGCTTGCGGCATTCCATGGTCGTTAGTCCCTCGTATGCGCCGCCGAGCTCGTTGATGTGGCCGTCGTCCGTGAATACGCGCAGCACGGGCAGCCCGCAGCGCACGCCAACCTCGAAATCGTTCGGGTCATGCGCAGGGGTGATCTTCACCGCGCCGGTGCCGAATTCCATCTCCACATATTCATCCGCCACGATGGGGATCTCCCGCCCCACCACGGGGATGACCACCGTTTTGCCCACGATGTCCGCATAGCGTTCATCCGCCGGGTTCACGGCAATTGCTGTATCGCCCAGAATGGTTTCCGGGCGCGTTGTCGCCACGGTGATGGAATAGGATTTGTCGGGCGCATCGTAACGCACATGCCAAAGATGGCTGTTCTGCTCCTCGTATTCCACCTCGGCATCCGAAAGGGCTGTCTTACACGTGGGGCACCAGTTGATGATGCGGTCGCCCCGGTAGATGAGCCCCTTGTTGTAAAGCTCCACAAACACCTTCGTGACAGCTTTGTTGCAGCCCGCATCCATGGTGAAGCGTTCGCGTTCCCAATCGCACGAGGAGCCGAGCTTTTTCAGCTGCTGCACGATGCGTCCGCCGTAAACGCGTTTCCATTCCCATGCGCGCTCCAAAAATGCTTCCCGGCCAATGTCGCGCTTGTCGATGCCCTCCTTCGCCATCTGCTCCACAATCTTCACTTCCGTGGCAATGGAAGCATGATCGGTTCCGGGGAGCCAAAGCGCCTCATATCCCGCCATGCGCTTGTAACGGATCAGCACATCCTGCAGCGTTTCATCAAGCGCATGCCCCATGTGGAGCTGGCCCGTGATGTTCGGCGGCGGGATCACGATGCAGTACGGCGGTTTGCCGGTGTTGGGCTCGGCATGGAAGTACCCGTTCTTCTCCCATGTTTCATACAGCCTGTTTTCCACAGCGCTGTGGTCGTATGCCTTGGGCATTTCCCTGTTCATTGGGTCAATCCTCCTGTTTCTGTTCGGTTCATAAAAAAAGAGCAATTCGCCTTCAAAGGACGAAATGCTCGCGGTACCACCTTTGTTGGGCTTGCGCATGGCACAGCCCCACCTCATGCGCCTTAACGCGGCACGCTCGTTCCGGCTTACCCAAATCCGCTCGGCCGGAATGCTCCGAAGCGACCTTCCGCGCCTGCCCGCCGACAGCCCTTGCAGCCGGTGAAGCCGTCTCTCTGATGCAGGATGGAGCGCGTACTCCTCTTCTTCAACGCAGTCGTTCAATTATACTCTAGTTTATGCGGAATGCGGGCGTTTGTCAAGCATCCGGCGGATTTTCCTTCACTTCACAATTTTCGACGGCGTATTCCAGCAGCAAGCCGATTAACTCGTTGCGGCTATGGCCGCTCGCGGCGGAAAGCGATTCCAGCCGATCCACCAGCTCCTGACGGATGCGGATGGAAAACGTGCGGTAGCCATCATCCCCTTTGCGCTTAGGCTCAATCACAAGCCGTTCCTTGCCCATTTTTTCACCGCCTTTCGGTTTCAATTTCCTGCTATTCATATTATGTTCGTTTTCCCCATTGTTATATGGCAATATTTATGTTATAAATTATGTTATAAAATGTTGAGAGGTTTTCTATGAATTGCTATTATCATCCAGATCAGCCTGCCATAGGTTATTGCTCCGAATGTGGTAAATCCCTGTGCAAAGCCTGTGTAGACCGTTACGGCACCAACCTCTGCTGTGACTGTGTAAATGCCTATGGGGCAAAGCTGAAGGCGGACAAGCGGAAGCTGCTGATCCGCACCGGCGTAATCTTCGGCACCGTGCTCATCCTTTGCCTGGCCTCTGGCTATTTTCCTTTCTATGTCGCTCTCGTGTTTGCTTATGCGCTTGCGGGGCTTCCCTGTGGCTGGCATGCGCTCAGCGCCATTCAGCCGCGTATGTTCCTGTTCCTCCCCATCATTGGTTGGGTCATCTATTTTGTGATTAAATTCTTCCTTTCCTATTGTGTTGGCCTCGTCGCCATGTCGGTTCAGATTGTGAAGGCCTTTAAGGCTGCACGCACAGCCGACCACGTCGCCACGCTTTAAACCATTTGCAGCACCGTTTAACTTAGCAACAAAGGAGCGCACGGTTCTTCCGTGCGCTCTTATTTCACCGAACCCCGATTGACAGTCACTTGACCGTATGTTATACTATGCACAAACAAAGGCAAGGAGGTTCTCATGATCGGTCTTTTGCCCGGCTCCACGATCGAGGTGGAGCTTTCACGCCGCGGTATTGCGGAAGACCTCCTCGCGCCGATGTTCCTGGCCGGCGGGCTCGTGCTCTCGCAGGTAGCGGAAATCACCGGGCTTGCGCCGCACACCATACAAAACTGGGTGAAGCGCGGCTTCGTTTCCCCGCCCCGCGGCAAGCGCTATGCGCGCGATCAGCTTTCACGGCTGCTCATCATCAACGCTTTGAAGGATTCGTTGCAGATTGAAAGCATTATCGCCCTCTGCGCACATGCAGGCGCATACATGGGAGCAGACGGCATGAGCGACACGGCGCTCTATTGCCGCTTTACGGACGCGCTCGGCGCCCTTGGCGCGGGAATCCCCGCGCGCGGGGCGATGCGCACGGCTGTAGAAGCGTCGCTTGCGGATTACGCTGAACCCTATGCAGGCGCAAAGGCACGGCTGCTGAACGTGCTTGAAATTATGCTGCTTGCGTATTCTTCCGGCGTGCTGCATCAAAATGCGCAGCGCCTGCTTAAGACGCTCGATTTATAACCATTACGGGGGAGGAATCATACATGCTTGCTTGGTGGGAATCGCTGGATGCACTGGAACGCGGCTTTGCTTTCGTTGCATTTCCGGCCACAGCGCTGCTGTTGATCCAGATGGTGCTGACGCTCATCGGCCTTGGCCACGATGCAGATGCCGACCTGGATCTTACCATCGACATTGACGGCGACGGTGTGCCGGATATCCCGGACATCAGCGCCGCAGACGCAGCTTCCATCGGAGACCATGACGCAGGGGTTGGGGCGGGCCTTCAGCTTTTCTCCCTGCGCGGGATCATCGCGCTCTTCGCCGTCGGCGGCTGGGTTGGGCTTGCCTTTTTGCGCAGCGGCACGGATCGCGGCCTTGCCGTACTGCTTGCCGTTGCAGCGGGAGCACTTGCGATGGTTTTAACGGCGCTTATTCTCAAATCCTTCCTGCGGCTGCAATACAACGGCACGCTTGATGTGCGCAACGCCGTGGGCCTTTGCGGCACGGTCTATCTCACCATCCCGCCTGCGCGCAGCGAAACAGGTAAAGTGACGCTGCTTTTGCAGGAGCGATTGACGCAGATCGATGCCGTGACGGATTGCGAAACGCCCATCAAAACCGGGGCGGAAGTTGTGGTTGTGGGCGTATCCGGAAAAACGACGCTGATCGTGCAGCCGAAAGGCTGAGCGGTCGTTTCATACAATGTCAGGCATAAAATGAAATGAATGCAATAAGGGGGTAAAATCAAAAATGCCAGGAATGGAAGGAATCATCGCCGCAGTCGTTATCGCAGTGCTGCTGTTCTCTCTGCTGCTTGTGCTGCTCACACGCTACAAGAAGTGCCCATCGGATAAGATCATGGTCATTTACGGCCAGGTGGGCCGCAACAAGGATGGTTCAAGCAAATCGTCCATCTGCATTCACGGCGGCGCAGCGTTTGTCTGGCCGCTCGTGCAGGCATACCAGTTTCTGGATCTCACGCCGATGTCTCTGCAGGTAGACCTTGTCAACGCGCTTTCCCGCCAGAACATCCGCGTAGACGTTCCCTCCCGCTTCACAGTTGGCATCTCTACCGAGCAGGGCGTCATGCAGAACGCGGCGGAACGGCTTCTTGGCCTGAGCCTTGCTTCCATCCAGGAGCTTGCCAAGGACATCATTTTCGGCCAGCTGCGTCTCGTTGTGGCTACAATGGATATTGAGGAGATCAACACCGACCGCGACAAGTTCCTTGAAGCGGTTTCCCGCAACGTGGAAACCGAGCTCAAGAAAATCGGCCTTCGCCTCATCAACGTAAACGTAACCGATATCAGCGATGAGTCGGGCTACATCACCGCGCTTGGCCGCGAAGCTGCCGCAAAGGCCATCAACGATGCGAAGAAATCCGTTGCCGAGAAGGAACGCGACGGCGCCATCGGCGAAGCGAACGCCAATATGGATCAACGCATCAAGGTGGCACAGGCAAACGCTACCGCCATTCAGGGTGAAAACGATGCACGCATCGATGTGACGCGCTCCAACGCCAAACTGCGCGAGCAGGAGGCGGAAGCCCAGCGCATCGCCACCGCAGCGGAAAAGGTACAATCCGCAAAAGCGCTTGAGGAGTCCTACTCCGCAGAGCGCGCCGCAGAAGAAGCGCGCGCAGCGCGTGAAAAGGCCACGCTTGAGGCCGACATCATTGTGAAAACCGAAGTGGAAAAGCGCCGTATTGAGCTGGAAGCCGAGGCGCAGGCAGAGCAGATCCGCCGCAAAGCCCGCGGCGAAGCGGACGCAATCTACATGCGCATGGAAGCGGAAGCCCGCGGTGCGCAGGAGATGCTCATCAAGCAGGCGGACGGTTTCACGCAGGTTGTGGCTGCGGCGGGCAATCCTTCCGATGCGCTCCGGCTGATGCTTGCGGACAAGATGGAAGCTCTGATGCAGATTCAGGTGGACGCCATCAAGAACATCAAGATCGACAAGGTGACCGTTTGGGACGGCGCGAACGGAGAAAAGAGCGCCACAGCGAACTTCCTTTCCGGGATCGTCAAGAGCATCCCGCCCATGCAGGAGCTGTTCGACATGGCGGGCATGCAGCTGCCGAGCTACCTCGGCACGCCCAAGGCGGAAGAAGCGCCCGCGGCCGCAGAGGTCACGGCGGAATAAGCGCCTGTCTTTCTGGATAAAACAAGCGGGAATGCCATAGGCATTCCCGCTTCGCTTCAGCGTATCGAAAAAGTGGCGAAAGACCACTTTTTCGAGTTTTTCACGGCTTATTGCTTCTCGCTCCGCTCCCGGGCAGCAAAAGCCGCAAGGTACGAAAGCCTGAGGGCTTTCATCCGTTTCGGCGTACTTGCCGCCGAAGCCGGATGGAACGTCAAGGGCTGCGGCCCTTGACAATCCCGGTTTTTTGGGCAACATGAAGCGGGAACGCCTATGGCATTCCCGCTTGTTTTGGGGCGGTCCCGCCGCCTTACGGGTTCACTCAGGAACCGGAATTCAGCGATGTGCTGGCGATCACCTCATACACCACATTTACCTTCGCAGTCACAGAAAGTTCGCCTGTGCTCACGGAGATGCCGTTTGCATCACTCGATGCAGCCATATCAGCCGCAGATGGTTCCCTCACAGTTTCTTCGTATACATACGGTTGGTAGCTTGCACTCACTTCATTCACGGAAACGGGGATCGGCGCAAGCTCAACGCAGAGTGCTGCAGCCATGGCATTCGCCTTGCCCCGCGCCTCCACTACGGCCGCAGTAAGCGCATCCTGATATGCTCCGCTTGAATCGGATACCGTAAAGGCAAGGCCGTATGTGCTCGTCGCGCCTGCGGCGATTGCATCTGTAATCACCTTTCCGACCGTTTCAATTTCACGCACCGTAATGCACAAGGTATTTCGCATGGAGTATCCCACAAGTTCTGCCGGGGATTTATCGTAATTGTATTCTTCCCCCAAATGGATGTCTTCTGTTTGGATGTCCGCTTCCTGCACGCCATTCACTTTCAGCGAAGCGAGCACGGCATCCGTAAGCTCTGCGTTTTTTTGTTGGGCATCCTCCGCCTGCTTCTGCGTGGTCTTAATCACGATGGAAACCGTTGCAAGATCCGGCGTCAGTTTCACTTCCCCTTCGCCGCTCACAGTGAGCGTTTCACGCTCGGATGCTTCCTGCGTGATATGCACATCCGGTGAAATCACCGTAGATTGGGGCTGCGCCGTCTGTGCAATCTGCTCTTCGGACTTGCATGCACACAGCAACGTCATGCACAAAAGCGCACAGCACAGAAGGATCGTTTTCTTTTTCATTGTTTATTCTCCTCATATAGTTTATTGCCATCATCCCCGTTTTTATGGGTTCGCGCTTTCCGGCGTTTACGTACTGCACGGACGCACAGCAGCACCACAGCAACGACGGCTACCAACACCAGGAGCACCGGAAGCGCCGATACGAACCAGACGAACGCATCCACAAAGAACACGCCCACGCCGTTGAGCGAATCCGAAAAGCCGGCTTCGATGCGCTCGCCCACGGTTTTCGCCGCTGCCGGACCTTCCCGGTAAACGGTTTCATATACCGTGATGTCGATCGTGGTATACTCAATCAATGCGTCATAGCGGCGCAGCTCGCCGGTCAGCGCTTCGATCTCCATCGTTACGCGGGCAATCTCCGTTTCAAGGGCAATCACATCCGCAAGGTTGTCGGTTTCCACAAGGATGCTTTTGAGCCGCTCGAGCTGCATATTGAGTACCTCAAGCCGCGTTTCCCGGTCAAAATACTCCGCGGTCACATCGTCGGTGTAAGCCTGCTCGCTCTGCACGGTTCCCATAGCCTTCACATCGCTGAAGAACGCCTCTGCGCCCGCGGCGGGAACGCGCAGGGAAAGCGTTGCCGTGCGCCCGCTGTCCCCGTAAATCTCCGGCTTCTTTCCATCGATATACGAACTTTGAAGATAACCGCCCGCTGTTTCCAAACGTTCTTTCAGTGCGGTGAGCAAAGAATCAAACGTATCCGTTTCCAGCCGGATCTCGTAGGTCAAAATCACCTTGCGCCCGCCGTACTGCTCCCCCGCGGCCTCCGAACGCATTGCCTCCTTGGCGCTTGCCGAAAGTGCATATGAGGCGTCATATGTCACGCTGCTGCCAGACTCCCCGGACTCCATCTGTGGTTCACTCGGCATGGAATACCCCGTAGAATAATCCGCCGCCTCGTTCCGAGCCGAGCACCCCGCCAACAACAGCGCAGCCAACAGCACCGCGGCAACAACCTTTACGCTTTTCCGTTTCATTGGGATCGTTCCTCCTTGCGTTTCTTTCAGTTTCCAGATTGCGGGCATGGCATATGTTTCATTATACCCTATCCTTATAACGCAGGCGAGCACTTTATGGTTGCGAACCTTTTTAAATTGTGGTAAACTATCTCTTGTAATTTCGCCGGAATGATGGAATTGGCAGACGTGACGGACTCAAAATCCGTTGGTAGCGATACCGTGTGGGTTCAAGTCCCACTTCCGGCACCATTTATCACTGACAATATAGATATTGTCTCAAAAAGGCCCGCAGTTGCGGGCCTTTTTGATGCTTCCGAACCCGTCCCTCAATATCGCAGTTCCGTAGATATTTCGAGAGGGTTCGCCGTGTTTCCATGATTTGAACCTAATACCAAAACGCACAGCGCCGATATGGACAATCCATCCATACCGGCGCCTTTTTCGTATCTCAGCCTCACAGCACATCAAGAATCCGCAGCAGCCGTATCCCATCCGCCATGCCCATTTTATAGATTGCGGGCAGATTCGCCGCAGCAATATCAAACTCCACTTGGAAATACTCCTGCAGCAAAGCCATATCCGCTTCGATGATCTCAATACCGTCCAGTTTCTCGCGCAGTTCGATATGCCGCTTGAACCAGCTCCTGTATTCGTCATTCTCTTTTCAGAGATGCTCACTGCAGCTTTCCAAACGCTCGTCAATAAATCCTGTAAACGCATTTCTCATCAGGACAATCCCCCTCTCACGGTTTGTCGCATGTTAGCTTGGCTTGCGCTTTGTTGCAAGTCATTTTTATCAAAAAGCAAGGAGGCAAGAAAATGAACGACATTCCCAACCCCAAACAGGTGGCTGCCATCAAGACGCAGTACCCGCGCGACAGCCGTGTTCGCGTCGACAGCGTGGATGACCCGTATACGACCATCCCACCCGGAACGGAAGGAATCGTAATCGTTGTGGACGATATAGGAACTGTCCACTGTGAATTTGACACCGGGCAATCCCTCGGCCTCATTCCCGGCGTAGACAGTTTCCAGAAGATCGGGGATGCGCCAACGGTGCAAAAGCCCTATAAGCGCAAACATGGACATGAGAGATAACGAATCGCACAGCAGATTCACGGACACGGAGCTGGAAATCGCAAGGGGCACCGATCTGCCAACGCTGCTCGAAAGCCTCGGATACAACATCACCAGAAAGGGCCGCTTCCATTCCACCACGGAGATGGACAGCCTGCGCATCAAAAACAGGCGCACATGGTTCCGATACTCCGAGAACGTCGGCGGCGACGCGATCACGTTCCTCGAACACTTTCAGGGCATGACCTTCACGGACGCCGTGCGTCATTTGCTCGCTTTCAACGGATATGCGCAGGATACGCCCGTTTTGAGGCCGCGACCCACACCTCCCGCCCTTCCTGCGGAAACGGGCGCTCCCGTACCGTTCGTACTCCCGCCTGCTCATACCGATCAAAAACGGGTGTATGCGTATCTGCGGAAACGAGGCATCTGCCATCAGGTGGTCGCGGGATTCATTGACGCCGAGCTTCTCTACGAGGATGCGGATCATCATAACTGCGTTTTCGTGGGCAAGGATTCCGAAGATACGCCGATATTCGCTTTCAAACGCGGGACATACGATCAAGGTGGTTCCGGGTTTAAGGGCGACGTCGAAGGCAGCGACAAAAGCGTTGCGTTTGCGCTTCCGTGTGATCCTGCGAAAACTCATGTCAGCGTTTTTGAGAGTCCCATCGACCTCATGAGCTACATGACGCTTCATCGGGAGCTGACAGGAAACGCCGTTGCGCTGTGCTGCCTGCATGACGGCGCGCTCGAAACCTATCTATCCGCTCATCCACACATCAAGGAGATTCGCCTTTGTCTGGATTCCGACAAATGGGGTCTCGAAGCCGCATCGAGGATCAAAGAAAAATATGTCGCAAGAGGATATTCCGTTGCCTCCTTGCTTCCCCCACGGGGTAAGGACTGGAACGAGTATCTGCAATTCACCAAACAAAAAACAAATCAAAAGGAGAAATGAACCATGCTGAAAATCAATGTGATCGGAAACCTGACCTCGGACTTCGAACTCCGCACCAAGCCCAATGAAGAACTGCCCTACGCCATTATGCGCGTCGCTTCCGACCGTCGCTACCGTGACAAGGACGGCAACAAGCTGACCGACTTCGTCTCCATCAAGGTACGCGGACAGCTTGCGGAGCGCTGCGTTGCCAGCCTTGGCAAGGGTGCGCGCATCGCCGCAATGGGCGACTTTGAAACCATCTCCACGCCTGACGAGAACGGTGTGCTGCGTCAGACCGGCTTCCTGATCAAAGCCAACGACGTGGAGTTTCTCTCACCCAAGAAATCGCAGGAGGACGCCGATTTCAAGGCGTTCCTGTCCAGTCTGGACGAGGACGCCGGCGAAGGCGAAACTGCTCCGGCAGCCCCGGACGCGCCCGCAGAGAACGGCTCGGCTGAGTAAAAGAGAAAGGACACCGACATGCAGAATACAGGAATCATATACACCAGCGAGGAACGCACGCCCACCGTGCTGCCGGAACTTGCCGAGCTGCTTCCGCCCTTGAGCGACGAGCAGCTTTCTCTTTTGGAAGCCGATCTTCTCAAGAACGGCTGCTACACGCCAATCATTGTCAATGAGGACTTGCAAGTGGTTGATGGGCATAACCGTTTCCGTATCTGCGAGCAGCACGACCTGCCCTTCCAAATGGCGGTGTTTGCCTTCGACGATCTTCTGGAAGCCAAGCAGTGGGCGTTGGGCACACAGAAATCCCGCCGCAACCTGACGGTGAACGAGCTGTGCAAGATCGCCATGAAGCTGCGCCCGGAGGTGGAAGAAAAAGCACATAACCAGCAAGGCACACGATCCGACCTTTCGACAACATTGTCAAAAGGTTCAGCCATCAGCACGAGGAAGGAGCTGGCAAATGTGGTTGGCGTGGGCGAAGTCACGATGGGCAAGGCCATGAAGATCGAGGACGAAGCGCCGCAGCCGGTCAAGGACGCCGTGGACAACGGCGAGCTGTCCATCCATCAGGGATATACACTCACCCGCGAGCTGCAGGAGCTGCCGGAGGACGAGCGTAACGAGGCGGCTGCTGAAGCCGTAGAGCGCGAAAAAGTGCGCAAAGAGATGGCAAAAAAGAACGCTCGTACTGACGGGGAAACCAAGATCGCCAACGCCTTCTCAACAGCGCTCGATAAAGCGCAGGCGCTGGACGTGACCGAGCAGAACGTCAAGATCTGGGTCACGCACGCCAATCTGTACGGCGAATTGCTGGACGATGCCATTGAGGACGCCGCAGAGCTGTCGGTCATGTTTGCCAACCTCACTAAGCTCCTAAAGGATATCCGCGATATGGATTGGAGGGAGTCGGATGAAACGTAACGCCCTGCCCCGCGAAGCACAGGCGAGGATCGACGCGCTCCTCTCTGAGCGGTTTCGCATCGGGACAGATGAGTTGGAAGCGATCCTCAAGGAGTGTGGCGTAGCAGGCGACCCCGAAGCCTTACAGAAAAGCTACCGAAAGGCGGTCGCGCAGCGGTATATGGCTTCCATCCGTGACGAGGACGGCAAACGTGAAATCCCTGCCGTCTACAACCCCGACGCGACCGACACGGAATATGTGGTGCTCGACGCCTGCAACGACCGCGATCAGCTCGGCTCCCTGCTGCACCGCTTGGAGCGTCAGAAAACGGGGCTCAACAGCTCCGCGCTCAAGGTGCGCAGACGCAAGCATTTCCTTGACAAATTCTTTCACAGGAGGAAGAAAGCATGAGCCTTGAACTATACTTTAGCGACCTCAATGAGAAAGCACAGGCGGAATACCTCAAGCACATGGGTTATGCCTCTCCGCAGGACGGCAATCTGGACGTATGGAGAAGCCCACCGAGGCTTGGATCGGCAGCGAACTCGAGGATTTACAGGCGGTTGTCGGCGATTATATCGAAGTGGTGCATCCATTCAACGACGATGTAGCCCTAATCTGCAATGAAGAAGGCAAGCTCAACGGGCTCCAGTCCAATCGCCTGCTCAAAGACGCGAAAGGCAACCCCTACGACATGGTCTGCGGCACATTCTTCATTGTCGGCAGCGGTGAGGAAGACTTCAAATCCCTGACCGACGTGCAGGTCAAACGATACATGGCCATGTACAGCAAAGATTTGTCACCTACCATACCGCCCGCACCGAAAAAGAAAAAGCATAAAGCACAGGAAAGGTAGGCTGCATGAAAGAAAAAAGCATCCTGACGGCGGAGTCCGTCACCGAGGGGCATCCCGACAAGCTCTGCGACCAAATCGCGGACGCCGTGCTGGACGAATGCCTCCTAAACGATCCCAACGCCCGCGTCGCCTGCGAGGTCATGGCAACCTATGGCAAGGTAATCGTCACCGGAGAGATCACCGCAAAGGTCATGCCGGATATTCCTTACATCGTGTGCCGCACCATCCGACATATCGGCTACGAGAACGATTATGAGGTGGAAGTCATCACCCACGACCAGAGTGCGGACATTGCGGACGCGGTCAAAAGCTGTTCGGGAAACAGGTCTATTAGTCTTTATGTCGATCCTCTGGACGGTCGTCTGGTCGAAAACTGTTCGGGAAGCGCCTTATCTCATCCGGGGCCCGATACTCTGGGCGCCGGTGATCAGGGAATCATGTATGGATATGCTTGCGCGGAAACGGACGAATTGCTGCCGCTGCCCGTAGTTATGGCGCATAGAATGACCTCGCTTCTGACCGCTGCCCGCAGGCTTGGCACGATCAAGGGGCTGCAGCCGGACGGGAAAGCACAGGTGTCCGTGGAATACCGAAACGGCAAGCCCTTCCGTCTCGCCGCTGTGGTTGTATCCTGCCAGCATATCGCAAAGAAGCAGCTCGACGAGCTGCGCTTCGAGGTTATGAAGCATATTATCCTGCCGGTCTGTTCGGGACTGGCCATTGACGACGATACGCAGATCCTGATCAACCCCTCCGGGCGGTTCGTTCTGGGCGGGTTTGAAGCGGACACCGGGCTGACCGGGCGTAAGCTCATGGTCGATACCTACGGCGGGATCATTCCGCACGGCGGCGGCGCGCTCTCTGGCAAGGACGGCACAAAGGTCGACCGCAGCGGCGCGTATATGGCAAGGTTTATCGCCAAGAACATCGCGGCGGCAGGCATTGCGGAAAGATGCACGGTCTCGCTGGCGTATGCGATAGGCAAAGCCGAGCCTGTCGCGGTGGACGTGGATACCCATAGCACCGGCAAGTATTCTGACGAGGTGATCGCAGCCGCCGTACAGGAAGTGTTCGACTTGACCCCGGCAGGGATGATCCGCACGCTCGGACTGGAGCAGCCCATTTTTGCCGCAGTCACGAACTACGGGCACTTCACGCATGCAGATGCGCCGTGGGAGCAGACGAACATGGGCGATAAACTCAACGTCGCTTGCACAGAAAGGAGCTGCTGATGCCAAACCATATCACCAACCAAATCACCTTCGGCACGGACAGCGAATCGCTGTCTGCGTTTCATAAGATGCTGGAATTTGTGCGCGTAGAGGGCAGTTTCCTCGGCAGCATGGATTTCAACAAACTGATTCCCATGCCGGAGTCGCTGAACATCACCTCCGGAAGCGACACGGTCACAGGCTTGAAGCTATATGAGGATTTCGTTTCCGTATACTTGATTGGCAGAGATCCTGCAGATTTTGACCTGCTGAACATTCCGGCAAAAAGCGAACAGATCTTCCTCGGTATACGCAAGGATATCGAGCCGGATATTTGGGCGTTGGGGAAAGCGGCATTTCAAAACGTCCAGAAGTACGGCTCGCCCACATGGTATGAGTGGTGCAACAAGCATTGGGGAACGAAATGGAACGCATACGAATGCATCCCCGCAGATACACATTCCGACACGCTCGAATTCTTCACCGCATGGAGCAGTGTTCCCGAAATCATCAAGCTTCTTTCCGAGAAGTTTCCCGATCAACGCCTGACATATCGATGGGCTGACGAGGATATCGGCATGAATGTGGGTACGCAGGTTTATCAGAACGGCGAGATCGTCGATCACGACATTCCTGTCGACGGCTCCCGTGAAGCATATGAGATGGCAGCCGACATCCGCGGGGTCAGTTTGGCAGAATACGACCTGCATCTCTCCAAAGACGGATCAACTTACGAGTACCGTGACCCTGACGAGAAGCCCGTCACACCCGAAGCGCCCAAGCCCAAGAAAAAGAAGACGCAGACGCCGTCCCGCTGAAAGGAGTCGACGCATGGATCAGAATGAGGTCCTGGACCTGCACAACATATACGGCTTTGCGCAGCTATATGCCACGCTGACTCGGGACGGTTCTCCGGCAAGAACCACAAGCGATTTGCTCTATCAATGCTACTGCGCCAACATCAGCGCATATAACAACCGATACGGCGAGAGCCTTGTGCCGCTGGAGCCGGAGATATTCCTGTACAAGATGGTCAACACCCACTCGCAACCCTATAGAACCAACATCCAAACGATCAAGTCCCTGACGCTGTTGGAGTGGAACATCGGCGACGGCGAGCAGTACCCCGAAGCGTTGCAGCAAATCTGTGCGGTAAAATCCGATTATGCACAGCAGTTCTACAGCGAAACCGGCTATACCTACAGCGACCCCGTCACCAGCTTTTCTGTTTGCGAAGACACGCTTTACCCAGATCATGAACCTCTCGGCGAGCTGAATCCCGGCGCGCTTCTGCGTAAACATAGCATCGGCCCGAAGCTCGTGTATATCTGTGCGCCGCTGCGCGGGGATGTGGAGAAGAACATCGCGTTTGCAAAGGAAAAGGCACGCGAGGTGTTCTTGGAGAACAATATCCCCATATGCCCGCATCTCATGTTCCCACCCATCGCCGACCCGAACAATCCCATTGAGGATGAAAAGGCGCTCGCCATGTGCAAGGCGCTTATAGACCGTTGCAGCGAAATCCGTGTCTACGGCCCCGAATGGACGTCCGGCATGTGGGAGGAAATCAACTATGCGAGCCGGTACAAGATTCCCATCCTAACTGATCAGGCGGAAGTACCGCGAGCCAAGCGCGTAAACAGCAAGTGCCGATAGTTTCGGATTGTTGCATGCATAGAAACGGATCGTATCGTTGACAATATGGGATAAACACCATATACTATACTGTGTGAGAACGAGATAAAGGAGTGAGCGTTCAAATGGATGCGGTCATGCAGGCGTTCGCAACGGCACGAAAGGAAAGCGGTCTGACGCAAAAAGAGCTTGCGACACGGACGGGCGTGGATCAGGCGGATATCAGCAAGTTGGAGCGTGGCGGCGGAAATCCGACCCTCGCTCTGTTGCAGCGGCTTGCGCAGGGTATGAATATGCGCGTTGCGGTTGAGTTTGTACCGGATGCTTTGGTACACGAGAGCTATCTGGAACGCAACCTGCCGCCGTATCTGCAAGAGGATATCGAAAACTTCACAGACGGACTCCGACGCAACCTAACAACAAGGCTCGACGGTCTGTATAACGAAGTCCAAAGTTCCATCAACGTCGCCTATCATGGCGGAGCCATTGACGGAGCGCAAGCAGAGTATCTGCGCGATAAGTATCTGCGCGGGAAGGACGGAATAAATGCCCATTGATTTCACAAGCTGCGAGCAGAATCCGTATAAGGTGTACGGCGGTGCGAACGGCTCCAAACTCGGCATTCTTTATGAAGGCGCGCCGTACATGCTCAAGTTCCCGGCAGAAACACGGTTCAGCAAGGAAATGAGCTATTCCAACGGAACGGTTTCCGAGTATATCAGTTGCCATGTGTATCAGCTTCTGGGCATCCTTGTGCAGGATACGCTGCTTGGAACCTACACGCACAAGGGAAAGCAGAAGATTGTCGTCGCGTGCAAGGACTTGGAACAGGACGGTTATCGGCTCAAGGATTTTGCGTCGCTGAAAAATACCATCATTGACAGTGCCCGCGGCGGATACGGTACGGAGCTGTCTGAAATCCTGCTCGCCATTGACGAGCAGCAGCTCGTGTCACCCCTTGCGCTCAAGAAATTCTTTTGGGATATGTTCGTGGTTGATGCGCTGCTCGGAAACTTTGACCGGCATAACGGCAACTGGGGCTTTTTAATCAACGAGGAACTGCGAGACGTTCGGATTTCACCCGTGTTCGATTGCGGCTCCTGCCTGTTCCCGGAAATGGATGAAAAGCTCATGCAGCGCGTCATGGAGGATACGTCCGAACTGGAGCATCGCCTGTATGTGATGCCCAAGTCGGCGGTCATGCAGAACGATAAGAAAATCGGCTATTTTGACTATCTGCGTTCAGGGCAGAATGCGGACTGCACGGCGTCGCTGATGGATATCGCGTCCCGCATCGACGAAGCAGCCATGAACGCGGTGATCGATGAAACGCCGCTTATTACGGAAACGGAAAAGACCTTTTACAAGTTCATGCTGAAACAGCGCAACGAACGCATTTTGCAAAAGGCAGTACAGGAAATTGATATGGCGCCTGAAAAGGCAAAGAAAAAGCGGCGCTCGAAAGAATCGGAACGGTAACAGATAGAATTTACTAACCGACAGCCCGTGCAGACATACTTGCACGGGCTGTTCCTATATGAACTGAAAAGGAGGACTCCCCATGAAAGACCGACCCGAAATGGAGCTTGTCGGGCATGACGGTAATATCTTCGGCATCCTCGGCAGAGCATCCCGCCTGCTCAAGCAAAACGGACTGGCGGCTGAATCCAAAGAGATGTTCGACCGCACTACTTCCTGCCACAGCTATGACGAGGCACTCAACATTATCAGCGAATATGTGCAAACGGAGTTGTCCGGCGACGATCATGGTATCCTTGAAGCCGAGGACGTTGAGATTGATTCGGAGATGATTCCGGCTGAGGACGGCGTGACCGCATATGTGGAAACGTGGTTCGACGTGGAGCGGCGGTTCGGTCTCACGCTCGCACCGGATGAATCGGTTGACCTCTACGCCACCGTTCTGCCGGAAACGGGCGCGTTTTCCGCCAGTATCATCATCAAGCACGAGCCAAGCGGAGAACACGAGCTGCGGAACGTCAAGCTCCTGTCGTCAGAACAAAAGATCATCACCGACAAAATGGAAGCAACCGCAAAAGAGCAGAACACCACCCTGTCAGCAATCTACGCGGAATGGAAAAGCGACAACGCTCTTCAACCGAACAAATCAAAGCACAAGGAGAAAAAAGCGCACCATGACCGATAACCGTATACAGTGGGAGATCATCCACGGCGACGCACTGAAACTGCTCGGCTCATATGAACCGGGCAGTTTTGACGCTGTGATCACCGATCCGCCATATGCCAGTGGCGGCAGAACGCAGGGCGAGAAGAACAAATCCACCGCACAGAAGTATTCCAGCATGGGCGACAACGCGCCTCCTCCCTTCGACGGCGATAGCAAAGACCAACGCTCCTGGACCCGCTGGGCTGAGGAATGGCTGTCCGACGCGCGCCGCATCTGTAAACCCGGCGCGCCCGTCTGCATGTTCATCGACTGGCGGCAGCTCCCGGCAGCGACCGATGCACTCCAATGGGCGGGCTGGATCTGGCGCGGAACCGCTGTGTGGGATAAAGGCAATTCCCGACCGCAGAAAGGCCGCTTCCGTCAGCAGGCGGAGTACATCGTCTGGGGCAGCAACGGCGATATGCCGATCAACCGCCCCGTGCCGTGTCTGCCCGGTGTGTTCAAATACGGCAATCCGCAGAACCGCATCCACCTGACCGAAAAGCCCCTGCAGCTCATGCGCGATATTGTGAAAATCACCGAACCGGGCGGTCGCATCCTCGACCCCTTCGTCGGCTCCGGCACGACCGTGCTTGCCGCCGTCCTCGAAGGCTATTCTGCCGTGGGTTTTGAAGTGTCGGACGAGTATACTCGCCGCGCCATTCAGCGTCTGGAACAGGAATTGCAGGGATAACCATCCATATCATTATCTGCATATCAGACCATAATCCTGCTGTTTATCACCATACATCTTGCCTCCACATCACCATATCAATCTGCATACGGAGGAACCGCCCATGACCGAGGAAACCTATCAAGAATACATGTTGCGACTCGAAAATGAAATGGATCATTTTCGACGGGATATGTTCGCTAAGTCGCCGAGCGCCGTATATGACGAAGCGCAGCACATCATCAATATGACTTACGCATACAACTATCTCCATTCAAAGGAAATCCCCGACGATGAGTTGGAATACGTTATGAAAGCCAAGCGCCCGCTGCACGAGATCGCCTGCACAAGAGCGGCATTTGATTCGGTGAAGTATCATGAGAATCCCATTGCGTTGACTGTTTTCGACATTTGCGATAAACGCCTGTTCGACGAGGCCGATGTGGAGAAAACCACCGACCGCATCCCGATCCGCTTCCACAGAAAAGTATCTAACCGCAGCGAGATCGAAGGCTTCTCCCGATATGGCGAGGACGACCGCTTTGACGTCCGCATGACGGTGGAGCTGTCGCCAACGGACTTTGACCGTTACTCCCGCGAGTTATTGTACGATCAGCCCTTCATCAGCGACAACAAGGATCAAATGCTTCGACAGGTCGGGCGACTGTTTTATCATGTTATGGGCTTCATCGAACAATAACCGCGCCTGCGCGTATTTGGTCGCCGTGCTGTAAACCTCCGCGCCGCCCTCGCCATCGGACGTGAGCATATACAGGGCAAGCCCCGCAAGCAGGGTTGACTTGCCGTTTTTGCGCCCCACAAGGAAGAAACTTTCCCGGTGTTGGCGTAACCCTGTTTGAGCGTCCACAAAGCCGAACAGGGCTTGTATAAACGCTTTTTGAAAGAGTTCAAGCCGGACAGCTTGCCCCGCCCATTCGCCCTTGGAGTGCTTGCAAAACCGCTCTATAAACTCTATGGGACGGTTGGCGCGGGCTTCATCGAAAATATAGCCGCCCCGACTTGAATTCGTGTCAGCCGCAAGGCGGGCATACACCGCCTTAACCCGCCTTGAAGCTGCTATTTCGCCGGACTGGATTTTAGCGTTATATTCGGCGATATAGTTCATATCACAAGTAAGCCGCGCCCGCCCTCGTCATAGGGGGACGGCGTGTTGAATTCTGTCAGCGCGTCTGCGTTGTCCTGCTCGATTTCGTCCTCACTTACAAGCCGTAAATATAGTTTTGCGGTATCCGTGTAGGATTTAAGCAAGGCGCGGTATTCCTTGCTATCGCCTTCGTCCTTAATGGCTTCAAGCTGCTGTTCAAGGTATGCCATTTCCTCCGACAGGCGGTTAATGACAAAGGCTCGTTCCTGTTCGTGGGTTTCGGTTTTTGTGTTCATATTGCTTGCTCCTTTCTGATGTCGCCCTCGGGCGTGAATTCCAGTCCCCGGCAGGTCGCGCCGCCCGCGCTGAAATGCTCGGTGTTATGGCAGTCCAGACACAGGGCTTCAAGATTTGACGGGTTAAGGGTTATATCCGGGTTATTGATATTCGCCGGGGTCAAGTGTGTTTTGTGATGGGCGATTTCGGCAGGCTTGCCACAGCGTTCGCAGATGTAGTATTTCGACAGCAGGAACGCCCGCGACAACCGCCGCCACGCCGTGGAGTTGTAGAAAGCCGCCTGCGTCATAATATCGCCCTTTCTGCGGACAGCGCCTTTAACAGGCAGTCAATGACGCGCTGCAGCTTGTCGGTATCCGCATTTTCGCCGTAATACCATTGTTGCAGGATAAACCGCGCCGCCGTCCGCGCCACGGGGGAATAGTCCCCCGTAGCAGCGTAACCCGTCGTTTCGGTCAGGTAGGGCGGTATGGCTTGGATAAGCGGGTATATGATTTCGTCGTTGTCCGTCCCGTCTATCCGTAAAATGTCGCGGGCTTCGTCTATGCCGAAAATCATAGTCTTAACCTCCCTTATGCCGCGTCAACCTCGATTTTGATAAATGCGCCGGGGACAATGGGCTTGCCGTCGGCGATACACAAAGCGCGGTAGTCGATAAGCCCGGACGTAAAGCCGCTTTCCCGGCTAACCTCAACTGCCACGCCCTCGGGGACGTTCACGCCGTAATAGCGGAAGTTTCCGAAAAGCACGGTTCCCGCCGGGATATTGTCGTCAAGGACGATTTCAAACCCGAACAGGCGATGAACGCCGCCGCGCTCGTTGTCGGTAAACATATAGTCGCCCTCGCCGTTTTTGAGCGGGTACACCTGCCCGAAAAGGGTTGCCGTGGACATTGCGAATTTTGCGCCGCCCGCATAGCCTGCCGGGAGTTTGGCGACTGCCGCAAGCAGATTGTCGGCGGTCAGGCTTTCGGTTTCTATGCTGTTGGTCGTGTCCCATGTAATGCCGGATAAAATGCCCGTGGGCTGTCCTGTTCCCGTGCCGCTTATAATCGCGGCGTTAATCGCGTCGGAAATGCTGTTTTTCAGTTCCTGCGTCAGGTAGCTTTCAAACGCCGCGATTTCCATACGCTTCACCGCCGCCGACATGGAAAGTATTTTGATAAGTTCGCGCCCGGTGAATGTTACCGCCGTGGTCGTTACGTTCTTGCGCTCAACCGCCGCGCCCTCGGTGTGCCAGCTTGCCGCGTCTGTGGGGGTTCCCACGGGTACGGACAAGTTCGACGGGACATTGAACAGGCGAATTTCGTTGAAAAGCCCGCCCACGGGTCGCGCTTGACTGATAACCTCGTTAAGGGTATGCGTGGGGATAACCGCCGCCGAATTTGACAGCGTGTTGAACGTGTCAGCGCGTTTTTCTGCCTGTGCCGCTTGGTATGCGCGGGTTTCGCCGTCGGTCATTTTTTTACCCAAAAGGGACTTGAAAAACGCCGTGCGGTATTCGGGGGTCGCGTGGGTGTCGGGATTAGCGACGCCCTTTTCAAGGCTTGCGGTAATGGGATTATACATAGCTCTTTCCTCCTGTTTTTCGGCTCTCGCCTGAATTGATGTTTGCTTGTACGCTGCAAAGTTTACGATAGAGATTTCATAAATCTTGCTGATTTTGGTAACGGTTCGGGTCTGCGTCGCTTCGTCAAAGGTACTGTCGCCTATGTCGAACGCAAAGGACATTTGCGACAGGTCGCCGCGCTTGACGGCTTCATATACCGCCCGCCCGGCTTCGGTGTCGGGAAGTTCCGCCCGCATTTCAAGCCCCTTGTCGGTAATTTCAAGGGTCAGGGTTTTCGGGCTTCGGGCAAGGGGGATTTGTGCGCCGTCGTGATTTGTGATTAGCACGATGTCGGACAGGTCAACGCCCCGCAAGGCTTCGGGGGCTATTACCTCGGTAACATTCCCGATTTGCGCGGGCTGGTCGAATACCACGGCCACGCCCGTGAGTTTGAGCGGTTCACCTGCCGTCCGGATTTCATAGTTGCGTTTTTCCATTTCTTAAACCTCGCTTTCAATTTGGTATTTGTCCGCTTTATCTGCGGATACATAATTCAAGGACTGTAACCGCCTGTCGCCGTCCGTCACGGGCGGGAGTGCTAACAGTTTCCGCGCTTCGTTGAGCGTCATTAACCCTAATGGCGCGGCTTCGTGTAATAGCTTAATTTTTGTCGCCGCGCTGGAAAATTCCAGACGTTCCGCCGTGAATGTGATTTCCTTGCCCGCCTTGCGTGTAAATTCCTGTGCCAGTTGCAAGGCGAACGGCTCAATGACGCTTTCATAGAACGCGCTGAATTCGTCCTCGCTGTAACTGCCGGATACGATTTTCGGACTTATGCCTAAATAGTCGTATATTTGGCGGTTTACGGCTTCGATTTGCTCCTGCGGTATGGTGTAGGGGGTTGTACTCGTCGGTATGAAGTCAAAGCGCTGGTCGGTCGCCGCCACGCCGCCGGAATTGGTCGGGTTGAAATAGTCGGCGACAAACTGTTCCTTTTCCCGGCGCACCTGTTCGGGGTTGACAAGCGACGTAAATTTGAGAACGCCCCGAATGTTCACGCCGTTTTTGACGCTTGCGGCTATGCCTTGGTTGAGCGTCTGCGCTGTGTCCAGCAGCGGGAATAAAGGCGCGTTGCTGTCGCCTAAAAGGTCATTGCCGTAAAAGTGGCGGCGCAAGTGGACTATATCGCCGTAAGGAAAAGTTGCCTGCTTGCCGTCATGGAAAAGGCAGGTAATGTATAACCGCCCGTCCGTGCCGGGGGTGAACTCCACGCTTGACGGCGTGAGGGGGTACACATTGCGGATACTCTTTTGGTCGCGTTGCAACAGGATAAAGGCGTTGTTGCTTGTGAAGTAAGCCGCCGCCGTTTTACAGAGCAGGTCATAAGGGGTCATATATTCATTCGGGGTTGATTGGAGCAGGGTTTCAAGCCCCTTGTCGTCGCTGTGCGCCGTGAGTTTTCCGGCGTGTCGGGCGATTGCGTCCACCGCCGCCCGGAATGTCGCGCTTGCGTAAGCTGTGCCGGAAAAGGCTGTAAAGCTGTTGTTTATTTCAATAACTGCCCGTCGCTCTTGCTGTTTGGGTCTGAACAGACTGGATAATATACCCATTTATGAAAACCTCCTTTCGCGGTTCTTCAAAACTTTTTGTCCATGCGGGGGAAAAGTAAGCCCCGGCGTCGGTGTTCTGCCGTACTGTTTTCCCTGCAACGGCGGGGGGTATCTTGTGCCGGGTGACGGCGGGTGACGGTCATTTCCTAAAACCCTCTTGCATAGGACTGTTTTTGAACATAGCAAAGTTTTGTCATTCGCCGTCATCGTCCGTCACCCGCCATATAATCCCGCCCGTCGCAAGGCACGACAGGGGCAAATTCGCTTGTCAGGCGCAAGCCGAACCAAAACGCGCCGGTCTTGGTCTTTCGGCATTCGTAGCCTGCACTCTCGACGGCTGCTTTGAAGTCCGCCGCGCTGCGGATATAATCGCCGTTGCGTGAACCGTAGGCACGGTATTCGCCGTACAGTTCCCCGGATTTCTGCGTATAGCTGCCGCCGATTTCGCAACATTCCGAAAGAAAGCTGTTCAGCCAATCGTTGTTTTCCCGGTATGCCGCTATTGCCGCTTTGACGCATCCCGGCATTGCGATTTTGTAATTATTTGCGATAAAGCGCCGCGCCCCCTCGATAATCCACGCAAGGACAGCGCCGCCGGAATGGGTAAACAGGTAGTCGGCGTAATTCAGGATTTCGCCTTTCATGCCGCGAAAGTTGGCGTTGAACGGTACGACTGTCAGCCTGTCCCATGTGCCTTTATCCGTTGTGCCTACTTTCGGTAAATGGTTTGTGTAGAGTACAACGGTATGCGACGGCATGAATTTGAACGGGTCTTTATACTTCTTTTCGGCTTCGATTTCGTCCGTACTGCATAGCTTTTTCACGGTGGCGGTATCAAGGCGCATACCTTCTTCCAGTTCCGCCGCAATGATAACGCGCTTTCCGCGCAGTTCCGCATATTCGGGGCTTTTATTCTTTTTGCAGTTTGCCGTCAAAACCTCGGACGACATAGCCCCGGCATAATCACCCATGACGCGGGCAAGCAGGTTGAACAGGGTGCTTTTCCCGTTGCCGCCGTCGCCGTATGCGATTATCAATTTTTCCTGCATGACTTTACCGACGGCGAACATTCCGGCGACTTCCTGCAAATAGCGTTCAAGGTCGCTGTCATAGCAGGTCACGCGCCGCAAGAATTCTGTAAAGAGTTCCGCGCCCTCTGCGTCGGGTGAAACGGCGGTTATTTTGGTGCAATAATCGTTAGGGTCATGGGGGCGTATTTTCCCGTTGCGCAGGTCTGCCGTGCCGTCCGGCGTATTCAGCAGATAACCGTCCGCGTCAAGGTCTTTCACATTGATTTGCAGCTTCGGGCGGGCTTCGGTCAGCGCCGCCGAAAGCCGGGTCGTTTTACGCTCCGACAGGACATAACCCCGGAACGCCTTTTCTGCGTCAAGTTCCTGCTTGGCTTCTTTTATTTTGTCGCTTTCGCCGCCCTCGGTCGCCTTGTTCAAAGCGTCCTGCGCCTTGCGTACACGTTTGCGGGCTTCGGCAAGCTGCCTGTCGGTCAAGTCCTGCGCAAGCCCCTGCGCCCTGATTTCGTCCTCTTGCCATACTTTCCCGTCATAGACAAGCCATTTCGTCGCCGCCGAATATTTCAGCTTGCCGCCATATACGCCCGCGATAACGGTCGCCTGTCCTACGTCGGTATAGTCAGACGGTTCAAGGCTCTTTTCAAAGTCCTGCGCGACGTATTCCGCCGGGGAAAGGTAGTTCGGATTTGTAACAACTTCTCTTTCATAGTAGCGGCAAGCGTCGTTCCATATAGCTTGTATTTCGCTGTCCGGCTTCGGTTCTTCGCATTGCGCTACACGCTGCATAAAGAGTTCAAACGCTTTGTCGGTTATGCCGTACTTTGTCAGCACGGTTGAAGCGAAACGAATAAGCGTACCATGCCGCAAACCTGCGGGAATAGTTGTGCCGAATTTCTGCTTTTCTGCTTTTGGCGCTGTGGGCTGTTGTTCCGCCAACTTGAAAGCGTCCGCAAATGCTGTCAGGTCGGCTTTACTGCAAATGGCTTCATAGTCGGTATAACCGTCAATCAAGCCTTTATCGGTTCCGAAAAAGATACGGTCGGAATTGATACATTCAATATCCGCCTGCGGAAATGCCGCGATTATTGCCGCCTGTACCCGGTTGCGTTCCGCTTTATCGGTGAATTCTTCACCTGATACAACGGCGAAACGGAACCGCTGATTGTCTGCCGTGCTGTTGAAAGTTTCATACATGAACGCCGCTTTCAAGTTATGCGCCGCCAACAATTCGGCAACGTGCGCCGGGGTTTCTTTCGGAATGTCCTTGCGCTTGTTGTCAATATCGTTCATAAACACAGTTTGCCGGGTAAAGTCCGCGTCGTTTGTGCCTTTATAGCCTTTTCTGCGGCTTTCCTCTGAAAACGGAGTAACGCCCGGTTGAACCGTCTTTCCGGCGGTCAGACAGTCGGCAAGCTGCTTGACGGTAATATCCTTAATGCTTGCGGATTTGGTGAACCGCGCTTTTATACCGCCGATTTCCGCCCCCGTCGGCTTTACCTTGAATTTTGTATTGTCAACGTGAAGCAACATATTTTTCGCCCCCCGTTTTTATATAATCCTCGAATACCTGCCGGACGATATAGCACCGTTTCCCAACTTGGATAACGGGGAACGCTCCGCGCTTCGTCAGCGTCCGTATGGCATATTCGGGAAAGTTAAACGCTTTCGCCGTTTCCTTGATTGTCAGCGCCGTTTTCTGTTCCACGTTCGCGCCCCCTTTCAAATATTTTTATGGTTTGTATTGACTATTGCGTTTCATTTGTCTATAATAGATTATAGCAAACGATAGCGCATAAATCAAGTTTCGTTTGCGCTTCTTGGCAATGTTCAAGCAAAGCGACATTATAGGAGGAAAAGCCAATGTCGAAAACAAACGATACGCCGCCGATTGATAAGTACAACGCATTATTCGCAACTTCTTTACGCGCCTTTATGGACGCGCACCCGGACACGGGCGAAAAGACGACGCAAAAAGCCCTTGCGGATTACTTGGGCGTTCGTCCTCAAACGGTTTCATACTATTGCACGGGGGAAAGCCTGCCGAATTGTGAGCAGCTTTTAAGGATTGCGGACTTTTTCGGCGTTACCTGCGATTTCCTTATGACGGGTCGGCGCATAGAAAATAAGCCCGCGCGTGAATTGCTCGGACTTTCGGAAAATACCGTTCAAAGTATGAAGTTAGTCAAAGAGGGCTATTTTGAAGATAGCCCCTATATGCTCGCCGCCCTTGATACGCTGCTCGGGGACAAGGATTTTTATTTGTCCATTGAACAGGCGGCGAATTGGTACGGACAAAAGGAACAAGCCCCCGACGATATGAAAGAATTCTGCGAATGGAAAGCGGCGCAGTATATGCAGGGCTTTTTACTTGAATTCTTTGCCCGTAACCTGCGGTCTATTTATGAACAAATGAGGGGGAATGAATAAATGGCTTCTATCCGTAAAAGGGGCGATACATTCACGATAACCGCCTATATGGGTTATGATGAAAATAACAAGCAGCAAAAGAAAACAACTACGTTTCGCCCGCCCGACGGCGTGACAAACGGCAAAGCGGAAAAGTTGGCGCGGGAGTACGCCGTTAAGTGGGAAGATAAAATAAGAGGGTTTGTCGCCCTTGATGAAAACAGAACGCTTTCAGATTTAGCGCAATGGTATTATGAAACGATAGCCCCGAACACATTAAAGCCGAATATCCTAACAGGCTATAAGCAAAGTATATATAACCACGTCATACCGCGCATAGGGCGGGTCAAGCTGAAAGACATAACCCCGCAAATGCTCGACAGCCTTTTCCGTGAATTGCAGACAACCGGGAACCTTGAACGCTCTTTCAAATTAAAAGACAGTACCATATTTGACGAATACGGCAAAGAAAAATTCGTTAAAGACAAGGGGCTTGAACGCGGCACTTTTTATAGGATTTTACGCGGTGAAACTTGCAGACGGCAAACCGCCGAAAAGATAGCCGCCGCCCTCGGTATGACGCTTGAAAAGGTATTCGACGATGTGACAGAAAACAAGGGAATGTCCGGCGCGTCGGTCAATAAAATAAAACTCAACCTTTCCGCGATATTTACGGCGGCTTGTCGGAAAGAGATAATGCGCCGTAACCCGTGCAAGTTGGTAACGCCGCCGAAAGTGGACACGCCGCCCGCCGCTTTCCTTGATGAAGAACAAAGCCGCCTGTTACTCGCCGCCGCCCATGAGCAAAGCGACTTTCAGCTTGAAGTCATTATTAACCTGTTTTTAGCGGCAGGGCTTCGCTCCGGGGAATTAACCGCACTTTATTGGTCGGACTTGGATTTCAAAACAGGCGTGTTATTTGTCCAACATACGCTTGTCCGGCATAACGGGCAGTTTGTACGGCAGACGACAAAAACCGCCGACAGCACAAGGCGAATTGTACTTCCGGCGTATATACTGAAACTGTTAGTCGAACATAGGGAGCGACAAAAGGAATACCGGGCTTCGCTTCGGGAAGTATGGAAAAACCCCGCCGATATAATGTTTACAAACCTGCAAGGGGATTATCTGAACGGCATAAACTTAAACCGCAAGTTAAAGGACATTGTAAAAGCCGCCGGGTTGCCCGATATACACCTGCATAGCCTGCGCCACACTCACGCAAGTTTACTGATAAATTCCGATGTAACGGCAAGGGTCATAGCGGACAGGCTCGGACATAGCACAACGAAAACCACGCTTGACACATACAGCCACGTTTTCGCCGCAAGTGAAGTTAAAGCAATGCAAGCCGTGGAAATGGCGCTGTTCAAACAAGACGAATAAAGCAAAAAGCGACAAGATAAACCGCCTATGAGCGGCTATATTTTGTCGCTTGTTTGTCGCTTAAACCTGCTAAAAGTCGCTTGTTTCTACTCGATTATACTAAATCACGAATTGCACAAAACCTTGATATTACGGGCTTTTCTCGATGTTTCTATGTGATACTAAATCACGGTGTTAGTCCGAGAAAAAAAACATCGACACGCTCACACAGCAGGGCGAGTTCATCATAACGCTATACTCGAGCTTCGCACAGGCGGAAAGCGAATCCATCTCAGCCAACGTGCGGCTCGGCAAGCGCATGAGCTTCGCCAAAGGCAAGGTGATCTTTCGGACCGACATGATGATCGGCTACGAAAAGGATGATGCCGGTAACCCGATCGTAGAGCCGGAGGGCGCCAAGACCGTGCGCCGCATTTACGCAAGCTACCTTGCGGGCATGAGCCTTGTGCAGATCCGCAACGAGCTGATCGCCGACAATATCCCCACCGCAAGGGGTGTCAAGGCATGGTCGTGCGCGGTCATCCAAAGCATCCTGACCAACGAACGATATATGGGCGACGCCCTGCTACAGAAATACTATAAGGAGGGCTGCCTGAGCAAAGCCTGCAAACGCAACAGAGGCGAGCTGCCACAATACTATGTCGAGAACAACCATGAGGGGATTATCTCCCGCGAACTGTTCAAACGGGTGCAGTCCGAGATGGCGCGCCGCGCCAACCGAAAGAAAGCGAACTCGCCCACGGGCGAACGGGTCAAGGGCAAATACTCCGCGCAATACGCCCTCACCGAGAAACTGGTCTGCGGCGAATGCGGTACGCCCTACCGCCGCGTGACATGGACGCAAAACGGCGTCAAGCGCATCGTGTGGCGCTGCATCTCGCGGCTCGAATACGGCAAGCAATACTGCCACAACTCCCCGACGATGGACGAATACAAGCTCCATGCCGCAATCGTACAGGCAATCAACATGTTGCTGGAGGATCAGAATGAGATTATCTCCACTGTCACGGATGCAATCCGAACCGCATTCCATACAGGCGATGGCGCCACCGACACGGCTGCACTGAACCGGCAACTTGAACAGCTCCGCGAAGACCTCGACAAACTGATCGCAAGGGTGGGCAGCGACGCCGCTACATCCGAGGAACTCGACGCCGAGTTTCACCAGAATGCAGCCGAGCAGCTCCGCATATCCGACCTGCTCCGCGAACAGGAGCGCGAGCGCGCTGCCGAGGAAGCTGAGGATTCCCGCCTCAAGGCGATCATCCAAACCATACGCGAAACGCCCTGCGCACTCTCCGAATACGACGACATGCTGGTACGCAGAATCGTGGAATGCATAACCGTCGAAAGCAAAGACCGCATCACCGTCAGCTTCGGCTATGGCGTGGAGCTGCCCGTGACGGTCGAGTAGACAGAATGGTTAAGCGTGGCTTTCCCCAATAATGCTGTTATAGAAAGCAATTGGTTCCTGTGAGTTGCGCTGTATCAGGGCCGAGAATCCGGCAGGTAATTGTGGCTTAATATGCAGCGTTCATTGAAATACCGTACATGTTTTGATATACTAAAACAAAAAGGAGTTTCTATGAAACTGCTGATTATCCATCTTGGTGACATACATTTATCTGCGGATTCTGATTATTCATACAATCGAAAAAAGCGTATTTCTGATGCTATCAACGCGATAGGATCATTTGATGATTGTATCATGGTTTTTTCTGGCGATGTTACACAGTCCGGAGGAGCGAATGAAGTGAAAGCTGCATTTTCGTTCATTTCGTTGATTTGCTCCGAATTGAAAAAACTGCGTCCAAGTATACATGACATTCAAGTGTTGATTGTTCCCGGAAACCATGATATTCAATTAGACGATGTTACTGACAAAGGGCAATCGGCTATAGTAGCGGATTTTAGAACTGGCACAATAGAATCACAATTCCCATCAGAAGCATTAAAAATGCAAAAATTTCGTTCCTTGCTTGATAAGAACGGATGCTTTGTTTCGAATCCGCTTATTGATATTCGGCAAATAGAATGTGGGGAAAAGAAAATCGAGTTCCTTTTGCTAAACAGTGCTTACTTTTCCACTCGCGAAAATGATAAGGGACTACACTATTTCCCCGAATGGGTTATCAGGGAAATAGAAAAGCCAACATCTGCAGATTATTGTATAGGGATTCTCCATCATGCGCCTGAATGGTTTCATGACAGCATGAAGAATAGATTTGAAAGGGCATTGTTAATGCGTTGTTCAGCGTTGCTTTACGGACATGAACATGAGGTCGGGTCCAAGTCAACAGCAATTGCCACGAGCGGAAACACTCTATTTCTCCGCGGAAATGTCTTTGGCACACCGAGTAATAGAAGCGAGGGAGGTTTCACCTTCGACATACTTGATGTTGATACAAGTCAGTTAACCCAGCATTCGTTTGTTTGGAATTCGAGTGGTAATTACTATATGAACACACATACTGATATGAATCATCTTGCATGCCGCGAGGAGAAGCGGGTTAAGCGCATTACTCCGTCGTATATGCAGCAGCTCCTTTATGACGACAAGCTAAACCGTGCAGATACCTTTGAATGCTACGTTTTCCCGCGCATCGAAAAGATTCAAGAACAAGTACCAGCAAACGAGCGAGAGTTTGACCAAGATATTTTGACGCTTGATGCTTTCTTAACTGCAATCCAGCGGGATAGGCGAGTTATTATTGTGGGAAGTTCGGATACAGGAAAAACTACGCTGCTAAAGAAACTGTTTCTTGAGTTTCAAAGAACATGCCAACCGATTATTGTCGATGCAGAAGAGTTTGGGGGAAAACAAAAAAACTTAATAATTCGCAATGCTTTTTTTCGGATTTATGGGGATGATTTCCTGTCCTATCAATTGTATGAGCAAGCTTCTTCGGCCAATAAAGTTCTGATTATTGATAATATTGATCACGTCAAGAATTTTGAAACAACGCTGTTCTCAGACTTTGAAGAAGAGTTTGGAACAATTATTGTAAGCGTAAAAGACAGCATTATTCTGAATGTCTTTGAGCGCGCTCGAAATGCAGCTGTGCAAGATAAGCAGTATAAGAAGTATCGTTTGCGTTCCTTTTATTCAGATAAGCGAAAAAATCTTGTCTCTGAACTTGTGAACCATGCAGATAAGACGGTTGAAAACAAAGAGTCGGTTGTAGCAGATATAGAAACTTGTCTTGCCAATCAAAGCAAGTATGTACCTCTCACCCCATTGTTTATTAACCTGTTTGTTGACTACTATTGTAGAAACATTCGTGAAATGCAATACAATAGCGGAAATGTATTTGGGAAAGTATTTGAAGCGAACATGACGCTTTCGCTGCGAGAGAAACTACCTGGAAAGATTACTGTCGAAAAAGCATACCTACTGTTAGGAATGATTGCGTACAAGATACACTTCACGAAGACGTATCCAATCAGCATTGCGTCTTTGCACGAAGCAATCACGCAGTATAATGCTGACTATGATGATGAGGTGGATGCACGGCAATTGATCGAAGCGACAATCAGTGCAAAAATTCTTATGCCAGATTCTAGTACGGCCAATATGTACAAATTCTCCACCCAAAGCCAGTTATCCTATTTTGTTGCACGGGAGTTAAATCGGAGGTATCATGATGATAGTTATGAAAGCGATGATATAAGAATTGTTTTGGAGAATGCATGTTTTGGAATCAACGGGGATATTTTACTCTTTATAACCTACTTAACTGATAACATAAAAATACTGCGGTATATCATTGAGGCGGCCAAAGAACAGACGCATAATTGGGCCGAGTTTTCGCTTGCCCCCTGTAATATTGGATACCTTGAATCAATTGGACGAGCTTATGTCGCACCTCCCAACGCAAATGAGAAAAAAGAAATCGAGCAGAAGCGCATCGATCAAGAGCGTCAACGAGATGATAAGAACGAAATACAGATTGTTAATGTCTATGACTATGATGAGGGCGCTATATCAGACCCTGGGAATCAGCTAATACGCGCATTGTCACTTTTATCCGTTATCTCGAAATGCCTGCCGAATTTTGAACACTTAATGAAGAAGAGTGACAAAGCCGAATTTGTAAAAATGATATATGAACTGCCTAACAGAATTTTCTATCAGTTCGCATGTGAAGTAGATCGTCAAATTCCGGAGCTCGTTGAGTTTCTGCAAGAGGAAACAGGCAATGAATTTGGCAACGATGAGAACGCACTGAATAACATTGTAACTCTCTTGCAACGCGACTCGATTGGTCTGCTCCTTGAGATATATAATATTGCCACCCTGTTTTCCACGAAGATAAACACTGTCCGTCTACTGGAAAAGCATGACTATATGTCGCAACTGACATATCGCATACAGCATCTTCTAATTCGGATGCGGCAAAACCGTTTTTCGGATTTTACACTCGAGTCAGACTCAATAGCAAAAGACTCGAAGGCACCTATCGTTGAGATTTTAGTAAAGAATGTTGCACGACATTACTATTTCTGTGGCAACCTAGATTATAAGCAGCAGCAAAGTTTACTAGATTCTCATTTTGGAAAGCAGGAGCAGGCAAAAGCGAAGTGGATTGCGCAAACAAATAAAAAAGCATAGCGGATGCCATGTTGGTCCCGCCCCAACTGGTCATTTTAGCATTCAGATAATGACCTAACTTGAATGCTATCGGAGGCATGTCATCTAGCCACGCTGATGGCATCCGCTTTACTATGTTATGCACTTTAATTGCTGGGTATTCACTGATGAACGGTCGTAATTCGAACCCCTTGTCCAAATGAGAACTCAGGTTTTTCCGGAAATTACTAGGGCGATGGACTATGCCTGCCGTTTTGTAATGTCAAAATGAAATATCTATTTTGTCAATGGTAAACATTGTGGGTGTCCTTAAGGGCGCCCACATTTTTTGCAGCATATTTACTTTCTTGCCGTACCGCTTTCCAGTACCATTCGTCCGCTATTTAAAACTCATTTCCCTGTTGCATTCCCATTGGGGCGGAACCGCTCTACAAAATCGGTGCATTCCTGCCGCCATGGACTGCCGCGCATGCCAAATCTATGCTATAATTTTATGAATACTATGGCAAGCGATTGGGGCATGTGCGGGTTTTGCAGCCCTTCAAACCAACATGTCATTCGATGTTGGTATTTGATGCATTCAATGGGCAGGAGGCGAAACAGATGCGTAATTTTTGGTCACAGTACGTGCAAACCACCGGAGAATTATATCGTAGCCGGAGTTTGCGTTTTCACGACGGCAATAAGGATCTGTGGCTGCGGGCAATCGGTGCAAAATGCGGAGACCATGTTCTGGAGGTTGGTTGCGCGGGCGGCGCATTCTGCCACCGGCTGCTGCAATACAGGCCCGGCATCCAAATGACAGGGCTTGATCGTGATGCGGGGCATATTGCATTTGCCCGGGAAAAGACACGCACGCTTGGTCTTCATTGCGATTTTGTAAATGCAGATGCAACCGCAATGCCCTTTGCGGATCGTACATTCGACGTTTGTTTTTCCCACACTGTTGCCGAGCATGTTCCGCATGAACCCTTCTTTGAAGAGCAGTTCAGGGTGCTGAAGCCCGGTGGACGAATCTCCGTCCTTTCCGTCCGTTCCCGACTCGGCGTGAAGGAAAACGGAGCCCCCGTAAGCGCGGCGGAGCAGGCGCTTATCGAAAAGGCATGGAATGGTTCAGACCGCTTTCCGGGCAGTGAAACCATCGGCGCATTTGAGATGGATGAGCACCAATATCCGCGCGATCTGGAAAAAGCAGGGTTTGTTGATGTGAATGTGAGCCTGTTTACCGTGATGGATTATGCGCCTGACAACGCTTCCGTTTCGGATATGCTTGCAGTCGAGCAAATCGAATGCCGGCGGCTAAACAGTATAGATGCTGTGCGAAAAGCGCTCCACATAAACCCATGTGCGCTGAGCCGGGCAGAACAGCTCGAACTGTTTACGCTGATAAACGCGCGTTTTGACAAGCGCATCGCCCAATACCATGCCGGTGAGCGTTTGTGGGACTTTTCATCGATAACGGTGCTTGTTGCGGAGGGTATAAAACCATGCTGAACCTAGTGCTCAAGAAAACCCTGCAGGGGAATATCCTCGACATTGGCGGAGGCGGGGAGGGGATAATGGGCCGGATTTATCAGGCGCAGGTCACAGCCATTGACAACCGACAGGAAGAGCTTGACGAAGCGCCTGGCGGGTTTCGGAAGCTCCTGATGGACGCACGCGCTTTGGCGTTTCCCGATGCCTCTTTCGACCATGTCACCGCATTTTATGCACTGATGTATATGTCAAAGCCCGTGCAGGCGCAGGCTGTTGCCGAGGCAGCGCGCGTGCTGCGAAGCGGCGGAGAATTTCATATTTGGGATGCCAACATTGTTTCCGCCAGCCCGGAACCGTTTTTGGCCAAACTTATCATAGATACAAACGGCGAATCCGTTGAGGTTACGTACGGAATTGTGATGGAAAACGCCCGGCAGGATGCCGCGTATTTCACTGAGCTGTGCAATTCCGCAGGGCTTTGCCTCGTGGAACAGAAGGGCGCCCTGGATGGATTTTATCTTCGTTTTATTAAAATGGAGTAAGGAGCCACTGCAATGAACCCTATCCCTGCAATTCAAAGCATGCACCGTTGGGAAGCATATTTTTCTGCGCCGGAAGGCAGCTCCGCGTTTCAATTTCTGTATGGGAAGGATAGCGAAGCGCTGCAGGTGGAACGCTACCGCCGTGTACTTTGCGGTTTTGCGGCCCGTTTCGGAGAATTCCCCGTAGCGCTCATCAGCGCGCCCGGCCGCACCGAGCTTTGCGGGAATCACACCGACCATCAGCATGGCCGCGTGCTTGCAGCGGCAGTCTCGCTTGACCTTATTGCCGCCGTGCACCCCAATGAAGGGAGCACCATGCGCGTCTGCTCGGAGGGCTTCGGTGAGGCCACCGTTTCCCTTGAAAATCTTGCCCCCTGTGCTGCGGAATGCGGCACTTCCGCAGCGCTTGTCCGCGGCGTTGCGGCAGCGTTGCGGCGTGCAGGGTTCCGGGCAGGCGGCTTTGACGCCTTCATCCTTTCTGATGTACCGCAGGGAAGCGGGCTTTCCTCCTCCGCAGCATTTGAAATCCTGCTCGGCACAATTCACAACATTTTGTTCAACACTGGCACAATTCCCCCCATCGAATTGGCAAAAGCCGGGCAAACCGCTGAAAATGCCTACTTTGGAAAGCCCTGTGGGCTGATGGATCAGGCTGCCTCTGCGCTCGGCGGGGCGCACTGCATCGATTTTGCCAATCCGGACTGCCCGGATGCCCGCAAGGTTCCCTGTGATTTTGACACCCACGGCGTTTCGCTTTTTATTGTTAACGCAGGCGGCAGCCATGCAGGACTTACGCAGGAATATGCCGACATCCCTGCGGAAATGTGTTCCGTTGCAGAATGCTTCGGCTGCAAGGTATTGCGCGAGGTATCCCCCGCAGCGTTCCGTGCAGAACTTCCTCTGCTGCGCGGGCGCATACCCGACCGCGCCCTTCTGCGCGCAATGCACTTTTTTGCGGAAAACGAACGTGTGCTGCAAATGGCGGAAGCATTGCAAACGGGGGACATGGAGGCTTACCGCAAAGGCATGCTGGCTTCCGGTGCATCCTCTATGGCGTTGCTGCAAAATGTCTATCCGGTTTCCTCCGTTGCAGAGCGGAGCCTATCCCTTGCGCTCGCACTCGCGGAAAATTGCCTTGGCCCATGCGGCGGCGCATGGCGTGTGCATGGCGGCGGCTTTGCAGGCACAATCCAGGCTCTTGTGCCGGATGCACAGGCGGATTCTTTCCGCGCTCAGCTTGGAAGCGTATTCGGAGCCGAACATTGTGCGCCGCTTATGGTGCGCCCAGTGGGTGGCTGGGCGCTGTCTCCAATGCGCTTTTTTCATAGTTGATACGTTTTTTATCATTTTCCTCTTGCAGGAAGCTTATTTTGAACTTGCAGACAGCCTTCCTGCTTTTTTAATTTCCAATCTTTTTTTCGCCTTTCAGTCCTGCACGTTTCGTTCGATTACCAATTTTTAAGAATTTACTTTCTGGATTTCCTGCATTTATTGTCTGTTTCCCTGTGTTTCCCCGCTCAAAATAAATGTATTTTAATTCATGTTTTTTATTATTACACTCCTTTAAGAACGCTGCATCTTGATTGAAAAACGTGTATTTTTCTTAATTTTCTTAACATAACGCATTTTTGTCGACAATAAACTATAAATTCCACGCACAAAGTATACAATTGATATTGACATATCAACGCAACGGATTTATGATATCCATGGTGACTGGGGCACCCCTGATCGCCTACGGTCATTCAACTCTCGAAACATTAATACGGAGGTCAAACCATGAACGCTTACATTCAGGAAGTACTCGACAAGGTAAAAGCGCGCGATTCCCACGAGCCGGAGTTTATCCAAACCGTTGAAGAGGTTCTTACCTCGCTGGAGCCCGTAATCGAGCAGCACCCGGAATATCAGAAAACCAGCCTGCTCGAGCGGTTGGTTGAGCCCGAACGCACCATTGAGTTCCGCGTGACTTGGGTCGACGATGCCGGCAAGGTTCAGGTGAACCGCGGCTATCGCGTACAGTTCAGCAGTGCCATCGGCCCCTACAAGGGCGGTCTGCGCTTCGCCCGCAACGTGAACCTGTCCGTCATGAAGTTCCTCGGCTTTGAACAGACGTTTAAAGATAGCCTTACCTCTCTGCCCATGGGCGGCGGCAAGGGCGGTTCCGACTTCGATCCCACCGGTAAGAGCGATATGGAAATCATGCGCTTCTGCCAGGCGTTCATGACTGAGCTCTATCGCCACATCGGCCCCGACGTGGACGTTCCCGCAGGCGACCTTGGCGTAGGCGGACGTGAAATCGGCTATCTGTTCGGCCAGTATAAGCGTCTCGTTGGCGCTTATGAGAACGGCGTTCTCACTGGCAAGGGCCGCTCTTTCGGCGGTTCTCTGATCCGTCCCGAGGCAACCGGCTTTGGCGCTGTGTACTATCTCTGCGAAGTGCTTAAGCATGAGAACGATTCCATCGAAGGCAAAACAATCGCTGTTTCCGGCTTCGGCAACGTGGCTTGGGGTGTTTGCACGAAGGCCGCCGAGCTCGGCGCAAAGGTCGTCACGCTCTCCGGCCCGGATGGTTACATCTATGATCCGGACGGTGTTACGACTCCTGAAAAGCTCAACTATATGCTTGAGATGCGTGCCTCCAACCGCAACCGTGTTCAGGACTATGCTGACAAGTTCGGCGTACAGTTCATCCCCGGTCAGAAGCCTTGGGGACAGAAGGTCGACATCTGCATGCCTTGTGCATTCCAGAACGAAATCGGCATGAAAGAAGCGGATCAGATGCTCGCCAACAACCTCAAGTATTATATTGAAGTTGCCAACATGCCCACCACCAATGAAGCGCTGTTCTATCTCATGCAGAAGGGCCTCATCGTTGCGCCTTCCAAGGCTGTCAACGCGGGCGGCGTTTCCGTTTCCGGCCTCGAGATGAGCCAGAACTCCGAGCGTCTTTCCTGGTCTGCCGAAGAGGTGGATGCACAGCTGCACAACATCATGAAGAACATCTATGCTGCTTCCGTGCAGGCGGCAGAAGAATGCGGCCTTGGTTACAACCTGGTTGCCGGTGCAAACATCGCAGGCTTCAAGAAGGTTGCCGATGCCATGATGGCGCAGGGCCTTGTCTGATTCGGATACCCCTAAGAAAAAACAAAAAGCAGGGGCGGATCCAAAGGATCCGCCCCTGCTTTTTGCCGCATCAATGCGCAGCAGGTTTGCTTTTCCGCTTTGGAAGTGCGGAAGCCGGGATTTCGCCGGAGCGCTCCAATGCGATGCGGGTGATGATGGGGCCAACCAGTTCATAGACCAACGTTGCGCAAAGCACAACGGCGCGAATCTCCTCACCGTATTCCGGCAGTTTCGTAATAACCACCTGTGCCATGCCAATGGCTACGCCCGCTTGCGGCAGCAGCGTCAGGCCAAGGTAATTTCGGATTTTCGGCTCGCTTTTCACAACGCATGCACCCATCCACGCCCCAAAGTACTTCCCCACAGAACGGGCAAGGATGTAAAGCAGGCCGAGCAGGCCAACCGTGGTAAGCACCTGCAAATCCAGTTCTGCACCGGAAATAATGAAAAACAGCATGAACAGCGGAGGCGTCCAACGGTCCACCCCTTCAATCAGCGCTTCAGAATCCTCTCTCAGATTCACCATCGCAGCGCCAATGGCCATGCAGGTCAAAAGCGAGCTTAGCCCATACCTGTCCGCAATTGCCACCCCAGCAAACACTGCCGCAATCATCAGCGAAAGGCGGTTTGCACGCGAGCGGAAGAAGCGCAGCAGGAACGAAAGCACCGTGCCGAGCACCGCGCCTGCAATGAGGGAAAGCACAATCTCCAGTAAAGGCGAAACAAGCATGTTTTGCAGCGTGGGCACAGCACCGCTCGTAAGGGATTGCGCCATGGCAAGCGATATGGCAAATGCCGCCAGGCCGATTGCATCATCCATTGCAACGACGGAAAGCAGCGTGTTCGTCATCGTGCCCTGCGCGCGGTATTGCCGCACGACCATCAACGTGGCTGCCGGTGCAGTTGCAGTAGCAATTGCGCCGAGCGTAAGCGAAAGCGGCAGATCAAATCCACAGACGATCAGCACCACATCCACAAGCGCAAGCGCAGAAAGCGCCTGAAACACCGTGATGATCAAAGCCTTCGCGCCCACGCGCTTCAGGCTTTCGCGCTTGAACTCGCCGCCAATGGAAAAGGCGATGAACCCAAGCGCAACGCTTGTGATCTGCGCAACGCCAGCAAGCGTGCCTTCATGAAACAAGTTCAGGCAATACGGCCCCACTGCAAGGCCCGCAAGCAGGTATGCCGTAACATTTGGTAGATTTACTTTTTTCGCAAGGCGCGTCAGCAATAGCCCCAAAGCCATTGCAGCGGCCAAACAAAGCAACGTATTCATGGCCTGTTTTTGATTACTCCTTCAAAATGCATAACCGGAACAGAGAACATTACGCCTGTGTTCGGTTCGTCAAAGCTGCCGCATTCGGCTTGAATTGCCTCCTTTGCCGCAAGGATCGTCTCATCCTTCATTACGGCAAGCACCATCTTGCCTTCCCCCGTTTCCTCCGTGTTGAACAGGCTGCGCAAAGAGCCGAAAAATGCGGGCGCTTCCCCGCTTGTTGCAAGCATATGCGCCATGCCCTCACAGTTCACCACCGTCGCACCGTTAACGCCCGCTTCTGAAAGCCGCGCCAGCACCGCCGGAATCCGATCCGCCCGGTTCGTAATGAAATACAGCAGTTGCATCTGCCACTTCTCCTTCCCACATGAGATTCTCATATGTTATACGCTTTTATTTTTAGTTTGTCAATATATTTATAAATAGAAAATATTTTTCCAAATTCAACTTTTCCCCAAAAACAAAAAGCGGACGAAACCGATTCGTCCGCGTAAACCGCGTTTTGCGCGTTCAGGATTCCATGATATCTCGGATTTCACGCACAAGGCTGCCAAGATCCTTGCAGCCTGCAAGTGCGCTGTTCACATGGGAAACATGCACATGGTCGTCTTTGTCTACCCGTGCGTATCCCTGCATCGGGTTGACTGAAAAGCGGTAGGCTTGTTTTGCATCCGGGCTTTGTGTCAGGAAAAACAGGTAAACCTCACCTTCTTCCAATGCAGGGGCGTTTGCCTCGCCATATGAAAGTGCCTTAAGCGTACTCGCATCCACAAGATTTGCGCTCATAGCCGGAGCATACACGAGGTCAACCGGATCCCCGTAATTGAGTGCGCCCTTCAAAACGCCGTAGGCTTCCACCTGTGCAAGGGCAGCGGGCAGTGTGTTTTCAATGATGGTGCCATCCGCCTGAGACCGAAACGCCATATCCTTGACCGGGGAAATGGATGCAACACGGCCGATGAAAACCTCGTCTGCTGCGTCGATGAGCGCGCCGAGCTCCTTGTAATAATACGTGGCCGCCGGCGCAGTAATCACAGCATCCATCCGCTCGATATCGCGTTTAATGTCGGAAAGCGCAAGCTGCGTTCCCGCAAATGCAACTGTTCCGTTTTCAGAAACAGGCAGCGGCGCATCGGAAAGAAGCTCATAGCGGCGCATATCCTCGGTGTGGTACATCTCTTCGCCTTCCGCAAGGTAGAGAAGATAGGTCTCGCCTTCCTTCATCGCACCCTGCGTGCAATGGATAATATCCCCCGCTTGCGCATAACCCGCCACAACTTCTTCCACGGAAAGGTCGTAGCAGGTATCGCCTTCGCTGTTGATGTGGGATTGCACGCACTCGCCCATCACCACAAGCGCCGCGTTTTTATAGATGCGCTGCACATCGGAAAGCGCGCGTTCGTCGGAGAGCTGAGCTCCAACAGGAGTCGCACAGGCGCAAGCGAAAGCGCCCACAGCCAAAGCCATCGCAACGGGTTTCCAAAAGGATTTCATGCCGCGCCCCCTTCCCGTCAGAATTCATAGTTTGTTCATCACTCTTATCATAGACGATTTTGCGCCCCAAAAGGTTGCACAAAAGTAAACATATTATTAATTTCGCCTTAAATTCCCGTTTCAATTCCGAAAAACAATGCGCCAAGGCCCGAATTTACATCTCGCGCCTGCCTTCCACGGCCTTGAGCAGGGTCATTTCATCCACGTATTCCAAGTTGCCTCCTATCGGGATGCCATGCGCAATCCGCGTGACGCGCACGCCCTTAGGTTTGAGCAGCCGCGCGATGTAGGAAGCCGTTGCCTCCCCCTCCACATCCGGATTCGTTGCAAGGATAACCTCGTTCACGCCTTCCTGCTCCACACGCTGAAGCAGTTCCTTGATGCGGATGTCGTCCGGCCCGATGCCATCCATGGGGGAGATGGTACCATGCAGCACGTGATATTTCCCGCGGAACTCGCGAAGCTTCTCCATCGCAAATACATCCCGTGCATCGCGCACCACGCAAAGCACATCGCTTTTGCGCGCCGCATCCGCGCAGATGGCGCATGGTTCAACATCGGTATAGTTCCCGCAGATCGGGCAATAGCGCACGGTGTCACGCGCGCGCGTAATCGCCGCTGCAAGTTCCCGCGCGTTTCCTTCCGGCATATCCAAAATATGGTATGCCAAGCGCTGCGCGCTTTTCGCACCGATGCCGGGCAAGCGTGCAAGCTGCATTGTGAGCGCGTTAATTGCTTCGATGCTCATCCTGCTGCGCGCTTAGAAGCCAAGGTTCATGCCGCCGGTCACGCGGTTCATCTCGCTCGTCATGGTTTCATCCGCCATGCGCAGCGCCTCGTTGACCGCTGCGAGCACAAGGTCTTGCAGCATCTCCACATCGTCCGGGTCAACGCAGGCAGGATCAATCTCAATCGACTTCACAACTTTGCTGCCAAGCACTGTGGCTTTCACCACACCGCCGCCTGCCGCGGCCGTGAATTCTCGTTCGGAAATCTCCTGCTGCAAGCGCTGCACATCCTGCTGCATCTTCTGCGCCTGCTTCATCAGCTGCTGCATGTTGCCGCCCATGCCGGGGAAACCGCCTCGTGCCATATAAAAACCTCCTGCGAGCTGGCCATTACGCCAAAGTATATTCTAACAAGGTATTATACCATATGTGGTGTCCGTTCTACAACATTTTGCGCAAAATCCTGCATAAGCCGCTGAAATTTGCACGTTTATTCCACGATCTCCAGCATATCGCCGAACGCCTTGCGGGCCGCTTCCTCCAAAGAAGGCGAGTTCCCTGCATCCTCGCCTGCCATCGCCACGCGCAGCTTCATTCCGCCTGCCGCGCCGGCAAGCGCGTCCGCGGCCAGCTTAAAGTTCTCCGGCTTGACAAACGCATCATAAAACGGTTTTTTCTCAAAGCGGACGATGAGCGTATCGCCGTCGCGCTGCCAGTCCGCCGCTTTGAGTGCAAGCACGGCAAGCGTTGGGTTTGTTTTTTGCAGCGCTGTGCGCGCGGCATCCCAAAGCGCTTTCGCGCTCCCCCCCGGTGCGGCCGGCCTCTCTGCGCGTTTTTGCGGCACCTCCTCAGGCGGGGCGGGCGGCGCATCGTCATCCGATGGGGGAATATATTCGGCCTCGTCTGCGGGTTCGGGCGCATCCTCCCAGGGGGGCACATCCTCTGCCGCACGCTTTGCGGGCGTTGTGGTAGCCTTTGGCGGAACGCTTTGTGCGGGCACGCCGCTTTTCAGTTTCTGTTCCAACTGTTCTACCCGTTCAAGCAGGATATCAAGGCTTTGCGGTTCCTCCTCCGGCGTGGTAATGCGCACAAATGCACATTCAAGCTGCACGCGCGGCAGCGCCAGATAGCGCAGATTGGAAAGTGCGCCGAGCAGCACGTCAATTGCCCGGGAAAGGCGCTTTTCGCCACAGTGTGCGGCCTGTTCCTCATAGCGGCGCATTGCGTCCTCCGTACAATCCAGGATATCGCTGCAATGGCCGCAGAGCTTTGCGAGCAGCAGCGCGCGGAAATGCCGCGCAAGATCCTGCGTGAACACCGAAAGATCACGCCCCTCATTCACCACGCGCTCGAGCAGGCGCAGCGCGCCGTCCCGGTCGCCCGCGATGAGCGCCGAAGCGACATCGAACAGGAAATCGCTTTCCATGCTGCCGAGCACGCCGTAAACGTCCTCCGCCGCAACGTTGCCGCCGCAGAAGGAAATGCACTGATCCGCAAGCGAAAGCGCATCACGCATACCGCCCTCCGCCGCGCGGGCAATGGCAACCATGCCCTCTGGCGCAATGGACGCACCCGCACTTTTCAGCACGCTTTCCATGCAGGAGACGATGTCCTCCACGCGAAGGCGGTGGAAGTCAAACCGCTGGCACCGGGAAACGATCGTTGCCGGGATGCTCTGCGGCTCTGTTGTGGCCAAAATGAACACGACATGCGCGGGCGGCTCCTCCAGCGTTTTTAAAAGCGCGTTGAAAGCGCTCTTGGAAAGCATATGCGCCTCGTCGATGATATACACCTTCACGCGAAGGTCAAGCGGCGCGAAACGCGCCTTATCAATCAGCGCACGCATATCTTCCACGCCGGTGTTGGAAGCTGCGTCCAGTTCAATGATGTCCACGCCGCCGGTTTCCGCAATCCGGCAGCTCGGGCATTCTCCGCAAGGCTCGCCGGCTATGGGAGCATCACAGTTGAGCGCCTTCGCAAAGATCTTCGCCGTGCTGGTCTTGCCCGTTCCGCGCGTGCCCGTAAAGAGATACGCATGCGCCACGTGCCCTTCCAGAATCTGGTTCTTCAGGATGGTGGTAATGTGCTCCTGTCCGATCACGTCCTGAAAGCGCTTCGGGCGGTATTTTCGGTATAACGCCTGGTATGCCATAGGTTCCCTCCGTTCTTAGTACAATTCTATCATTTCGCGCATTGCATTGCCATAGTTTTAAAAATGCAGTATAATATTTGGAATGAATTTTGAACGCTTTAAGGAGACTTTTCCATGGAACAGCAACGCAAAAAGATCGTGTTAAGCGGCATCCAGCCCTCCGGCTCGCCGACGCTCGGCAACTATGTGGGCGCGCTGCGCAACTGGGCGCTTTTGCAGACGGATGACCGTTTCTGCTATTATTGCGTGGCCAACCTGCATGCCGCCACCGTCCGGCAGGATCCGGATGAGCTCAGGAAGCGCGCGTTTGATACGGTCGCGCTGCTGCTGGCCTGCGGCGTCGACCCCAAAAAATCCGTGGTATTCGTTCAATCCCACGTAAAGGAGCATGCCGAGCTCAACTGGGTGCTCGCGTGCAGCACTTATATGGGCGAGCTCAACCGCATGACGCAATTCAAGGACAAATCGCAGAAACATGCGGACAACATCAACGCGGGCCTTTATACGTACCCAGTGCTGATGGCGGCGGATATTCTGCTTTATCAGAGCGACCTTGTGCCCGTGGGCGATGATCAGAAACAGCACATCGAGATCACACGGGACATCGCCATCCGGTTCAACAAGGTGCACGGCGAAACCTTCCGCATTCCGGAGGGTTATATCCCCAAGGTGGGCGCGCGGTTGATGAGCCTTCAGGATCCTACGCAGAAGATGAGCAAGTCGGATCCAAACCCGAACGGCTACGTTGCCATCATGGACGATCCTTCTGTGATCCTGAAAAAATTCAAGCGCGCCGTGACGGACAGCGACGGCCTCATTCAATTTGATCCTGTGAACAAGCCCGGCGTATCCAACCTGCTGGCGATTTACACGACCTTCACCGGCAAAACGCTGCCGGAAGCCGAAGCGGAATTTGAAGGCAAGGGATATGGCCACCTCAAAACCGCTGTGGCGGATGCCGTGATTGAGGAGCTCACGCCCATACAAAACGAATTCAAGCGCCTTGTTTCGGACGAAGCCTACATCCGCAGGATCATGGAGGATGGCGCGGAGCAGGCGCGCATCGCCGCAGCAGCAACGCTTGCAAAAGCGTATCACGCCATGGGGTTTGATGCGTAAAAACAAAAAACACACGCGGGCGGCTCGGTTGAGCCGCCCGCAGTTTGTTTATGAGTCATCAGCAGTTCGGGGTTTCTCCGCAGCATAGCGCGCAGAAACGTTTCAAACTAGCGGGAATCCCCATCCGGCTTCACCGCGGCAGCTCCTTTCAAAAGAAGGAGGAGATGGCAGAAGAGCCGCTTGTAAGGATTGCCGTTTTAGCGCGGTCTTCACGCTTTCCGTTCCAGTTCCCGCACGGTAGGCTCGCTTAAAATCTCCCCGTTTATGCTGAAGCGCGAGCCATGGCATGGACATTCCCAAGTGCGGTCATCCGGATTCCATTCCAAGCGGCAACCGAGGTGTGGGCAGCGCGACGACAGGATGTGCGCCTCTCCTGATTCATCCCGGTAAACAGCGTACTTTTCCCCCTCATGCTCCACGATGGATCCTTCGCCGCGCGGGAGGGCGGAGAGCGTCTCCTCCGGCAGGGAAAACGCCTCTTTTGCAAGCCCTGCGATGGTGTTCCCCGCATCGCCCGCAAGGTTTTTCATGCTCGGCAGCAGTTTAAAACGCTGTGGGTCGTAAATGCTATCCTCCTCCACCGCTTCCCCGGCGATCATTGCCGCAATGCGCGCCGCTGCAACCATTGCATTTGTAATGCCCCATTTATTGAACCCTGTTGCAACATACCAGTTTGGGGTTTCCGCACTATACTGGCCGATATAAGGCACTTCGTCCGCCGTGCGGCAATCCTGTGCAGACCATTGGGCAATGAGCTCGCACTCCGGATAGAATTTGCGCGCAACACAAAGCAGCTCCCGGTACTTTCCACCGGCGGTATTTTTTCCGCTGCGCACATCATAGGCTGCAAGGATGAGCGCATCCGCATCCTGAAAGCGTGCGCCGCGAAAAGAAAGCGCCCCCTGCTGCGCATCGATATACGCGCCTGAAAGCGGCGGTGCGCCGCGCAGCGCAATGGCAAAGGAACGCTGTTGGCTCATGCGCAGGAAATAATATCCGGGAATGTTGATGATGGGATAATGGCACGCAAACACAACGTGTTTCGCCTGCATCGTTCCTTCCGCGGTCAGGACGCGCATGTCTTCCACGCCCGTAACCCGCGTTTGTTCAAAAATCGTTGCGCCCATTTCCTCCGCGCGTTTTGCAAGCCCGCGTGCAAACGCCAACGGGTCAAACCGGGCCTGATCCGGAAAGCAAAGCGCTCCGTCCACAGGGAAGGGGAGCTTTGTGACCTCGGAAAGCACCGCATTCAGCCCAAGGCGCCGCGCGGCCTCCGCTTCATCCCGCAAAGCAGCCATACCGTCCCGCGAATACACATATGCCGAACACCGCGTAAAATCGCATGCAATCCCTTCCTTTTCAACAAGATAGGCATACTCCTCCACTGCCGCTGCGTTGCTTTGGGCATATTCCTTGGCCTTTGTGCGGCCGAACTCGCTGAGGAGCTTTGCATAGATCAGCCCATGCTGTGCCGTCACCTTCCCCGTGGAGCCGCCCGTCGTTCCGCTGCCGACCGCGTCCGCCTCCAGAACACAGCACGCAATCCCGCGCTCGCGCAGGCGGTATGCCAAAAGCACGCCGGTCAACCCGCCGCCGATGATGGCTGTCTCCGTTTCCATGTCGCCCGTAAGCTGCGGGCGGCGCGTTTCCTCCCCGTTCTTTTCCCGCCAAATTGAAGCCATGTGTTTCCCTCCCGAACTGCATCTTACAGCTTATCGTTTCCCAAAGAGGCGCGCTTTATGATTGCTTCCATCCCCCAAAAACACCGAAAATCGGCCAATGTATTGACAGTTTTTCATACTTGTGCTATGCTTAGCAAAGAATTGAATATGCCTTATCAAGAGTGGTTGAGGGACGGGCCCTGTGAAACCCGGCAACCTGCGCGTGCGCAAGGTGCCAATTCCCGCGGCAATAGCCGAAAGATGAGCGAAGCAATATAATCGTCTCGTTTTTCGCGGGGCGTTTTTGTTTGCCCCAAAGAATGAGAAACCTCACTCCCGCAAAGGCACAAAAAAGGAGAAACTATGGAAAAACGCTTATTTACCTCTGAATCCGTGACGGACGGACATCCTGACAAAATTTGTGACCAGCTTTCCGATGCGGTGCTGGATGCCTGCCTCGCGGAAGACCCACAATCCCGCGTTGCCTGCGAATGCTGCGTAACGACCGGCCTTGCGCTTGTGATGGGTGAAGTCACCACGAACGCTGTGCTGGATATTCCCGCACTTGTGCGCAGCGTCATCTGTGACATCGGCTACGATGACGCCGCTTACGGCTTTGACGGCAAAACCTGTTCCGTGCTCGTGGCGCTCGGCAAGCAATCCTCGGACATCGCCATGGGCGTGGACCGTTCCCTTGAAGCCAAGGCCGGCGAAACGACGGATTTTGCGACCGGCGCGGGCGATCAGGGCATGATGTTTGGCTATGCCTGCAATGAAACCCCGGAATACATGCCGCTTCCGATCTACCTCGCCCATGCGCTTACGCGCAAGCTCAGCTCTGTGCGCAAGAGCGGCGCGCTTCCCTTCCTCCGCCCGGATGGCAAGGCGCAGGTGAGCGTGGAATATGAAGGGAATACCCCCGTGCGTGTGGATACGGTCGTTGTCAGCACGCAGCACGATCCGGATGTGACGCAGGAAGCCATCCGCGATGCCGTGATTGCTGAAGTAATCCGCCCCGTTATCCCGGAAACTCTGATGGATGCAAACACGCGCATCCTCGTCAACCCAACGGGCCGCTTCGTCATCGGCGGGCCGCACGGCGATTCCGGCCTCACGGGCCGCAAGATTATTGTGGACACATATGGCGGCTATGCGCGGCACGGCGGCGGCGCGTTCTCCGGCAAAGATCCCACCAAGGTGGACCGCAGCGCGGCCTATGCGGCGCGGCATATCGCAAAGAACATCGTGGCAGCCGGGCTTGCCGAACGCTGTGAAATCCAGCTTGCCTATGCGATCGGCGTAGCGCAGCCCGTATCCGTGATGGTGGACACGTTCGGTACAGGAAAGGTTTCCGACGGGAAGCTCACCGAAGCCGTAAAGGCAACGTTCGACCTCAGACCGGAAGCGATCATCAGCCGTCTTGATCTCAGGCGCCCCATTTACCGCCGCACTGCTACCTTTGGGCACTTCGGCGACCCTTCCATGCCATGGGAGCAGCTGGACATGGTAGAGGCCATTCAGAACGCCTGCAAATAAAGAGAAACGCAAAGCGGGAGCCATCCGCAAACGATGGCTCCCGTTTTTATGCACATGCAGTTTCTTTTCCGTTCCCTTATCCCCTGATATCTGCCGGGGTGGGCGGCGTGCCGACGGGCACAAGCCCTTCCGGCACAGCTTCACCCGCCTGCAGGGCAGGGCCCGTACCGATGTCAATCTCTGCCGGATTTCCTTTGTAGCGATCTGTATACAGCAGCTTGCTTTCCTCCTCCACGCGCTCACCGTTTACGTATTTATCCAGGTACGCCTCCGCAATATAGCCCGCGCGTTGTTCAATCCGCTCCTTCTGGTAGCCCGTCGGGATCGAGGTGACGTTGGTATAAACCGTTTCCGCCTCGCGCGAGATTACCTCGGTGATCTCACTACGGGATTTATAGGTGACGCCTTCCGGCAGCGGTTCGCCATACACATAAACTGTGATCTGGTATCGGCTGCTGCGCCCCTCCACATTCTTAACCTCCGCAAAAATGAACAACGGGTATTCGGTATTGTTCTGGAACACAAAGTCAATGCCGCGCGTATCCACCGTTGCATCCAGCCCAACATCCACATAGTCGGACGGGATGGTGTGCGCACGCCGGTCCACAATCGCAATATCCGCACCCTCGTCCATATTTGCGCCCGCACAAAGCAGTGCGTTGTAAAGCGTCGTGCTCGGCTGGCAGATGCCGCCGCCTGCCTGCAGGGTATATTCTTTGCCGCCGCTAATGCCGTTTGCAGCCTTCCAGCCAAGTTCAAAGGTGCGGGGTCCCACAACCGTGTTAAAACTCCATTGTTCGCCCGGCCGGATCGTATTTCCATTGATGATATCCGCCGCCTTGCGGATGTTGAACAGGCGGTTCTGCTTGGTTTCATCGTCACGCGCAGCGGAGAAGGTGGTCGTATATTCCGAAATGTACTGCGTGTGCGCCTTAACTTCATCAATGGTGTTTGTGGGCAGCACAGCATTGACGACCGGCTCCACTGTTGTTACAAATTCTCCGGTTCGCAGTGCGTATTCGATTTTATCCGCAGTGGCCTCGGCGTTGAGCGCACGGCCTTCCGCGCCTGCGATGTAGTTGAAGCGTTCTTCGCTCTCCCAATCGGTGATCGGCTCCGCATAAGGCTGCGTCGCTTCCGTGTTGATGGAAGGCTCCAGCTGCGCAAGCGCGAGAAGGATCGTTTCCCTGCTCCATGTGTATTCAGCATCGAATTCGCCTGCACCCGCGGCCAACACATCCTGAACCTCGGAATCATCGCTCCGGCCGTAAGCAAGGCCATCCACAAACATCTCGGTGAGGTCATAGCTCATGCCGAGATCGCTTGCGCTGAACGTCCAGCCTGCATCCTCCAACGCAACGGTAACCGCAACTTTTTCCAGCCTCTTTTCCGCCGCATATTTCACAAGGCCGGTTGCTTCCTCCGGCGTCATGCCGCTTACATCCACGCCAATTAGCTTTACGCCGTCCCGAAACGTTTTTTTCGTGCTCATGATGGCTTCAATATCCGTCGGGATATTGCCTGTGTCATCCCGGTTGGCCAGCCAAATGATGCAGATGATGCCCGCAAGGCCCACCGCTGCCACGAGAAGCACATGCAGCATACGCTTGCGCTGCTGTGCTTTCTTCCGCTTGTTTTCGCCGGTTGTGCCGCCGCGTTTTTTTGCAGAAACCACACCGTTTGTTGTTTTGGCAGCGCTGTGGGTGGTTTTTGAGCTGTTCGTGCCCCGTTTTTGAGTCTGTGGTTTCGCTGTGCGGCCTGCCTGCACACCGCTGCTCACCTTCCGGGCCGTACCCCCGCCGCTGCGCGCCGTGGAACTTGAAGTCTTTTTGCGCGGCGCAGTCTCCTTGGCTGCACGCGCTGTGCCTGAAGGAGCGCCTGCCTCCGCACGTTTTTTCATATAGTTCGGGAGTTGTGGTCCCGGATCATACGTATAATTTGCCATTTTTCCCTGTCGCCCTCCTGTAGAGCACGATTTATTGCAACATTACAGCAAAGCCCCTGTGGAAAAGGGCCTTTTGCACAATATTTCAATTTATTTTACTACGAAATGGCAAGAGAACGCAAGCTTTGCCAGAAATGTTCAAATTTTGTCAAACGGTGTGCAGAATTTCCCAGGACACCTTTCTAAGAAATTTTGCAGAACCGGCTTGCAATCCGAAAAAAACGCAGGCGCAGCCGTTGCTGTGTCTGCGTTTATGCTTCTGAAGCAACTTAGTTCGTGTCGTCCACCATGCGGTATCCGACGCCAACTTCCGTAAGGATATAACGAGGCTCCGCAGGATTTTTCTCCAGCTTGCGGCGGATGTTCGCCATGTTTACCCGCAGGATCTGGTTATCTTTTGTGTGATGTATTCCCCAGATCTGCTGGATGATATAATCATACGTCAGCACTCTGCCGATGTGCTGCGCAATCAGCGTCACGATTTTGTATTCAATCTGCGTCAGGTGTACATCCCGCCCTTCCACCATCACAAGGCGGCGGTCGAAGTCAATCTCAAGCTCCCCCGTCTTAAACCGGCCCGTGGGCATGTTGGTAACCTCCGGACGCATGCTGTGGCGCAGCGCCGTGCGGATGCGGGCCAGAAGCTCCGCAGTGCCAAAAGGCTTGGTGATGTAATCATCCGCCCCAAGATCCAGCGCCTGCACCTTTTCCTGTTCCCGCCCGCGCGCGGACACAACGATAATCGGCACTTCCGACCACTGCCGCACGGTTTTGAGCACATCCAGCCCGTCAATGTCCGGCAGGCCGAGGTCGAGCAGAACCACATCCGGCCGGTATGACGCAATCAGGGCAATCGCCTCGCGCCCCGTTCCCGCATACAGAGTCCTGTATTCATTCACGCTAAGGATTGATGAAATAAAATGAACGATCGCTTTATCATCCTCCACGATCAGCAGCGTTGTTTTATTGTTCATGCCCGGCTTCCTCCTTCGGCAATGTAAACTCGAATATCGCGCCGCCCCCTTCAGCAGCATTCCATGCGCGGATCGTTCCCTTATGCGCGTGCACAATGGCCCGGCAAATCGAAAGGCCAATTCCCATGCCGCGATGCGCGTCGCCGCTTGCCTCCTGCGGGTTTGTTCCCGTGACTTCAAAAAGTGTGTCAAGGCGCAGGGGATCAAGGCCGGCGCCGTGGTCGCGCACTTCAAAGGCAACATCTCCGCCCATGTCGCGTACTGTAATCTCAACAGGCTGCGTGGTGTCCGCATGGAAAAACGCATTTTCCACTAAGTTGATCAGCACCTGCTCAATCAGTGTAGCATCCATTGGGATCAGAAGAATATCATCCGGCACACGCACCTGAATTCCTTTTTCCGGGAAGCGCTTGCGCAATTGCCCAACCGCCTGTGCCACGACTTCTTCCACGACCTCCGGCTCTTTTTTTACTGCAGCCGGGCCATCGCTGATCTTCGTGACGGAAAGCAGATTCTCTACCATACGGATGAGCCACTGCGAGTTTTCATGAATGTCCTCCACAAGTTGCAGGCTTACCTCTGCTCCTAACTGCTCGCCGCTTTCGAGGATGGTTGCGCTTGCGCCCTGAATGCTCGTAAGCGGCGTGCGCAGGTCGTGCGATACGGCACGCAGCAGGTTTCCGCGCATCTTCTCCGCCTCTGCCTGAAGCTGAACGCGCCGGTGTTCCTGAATCAACCGGTTGCGTTCCAATGCGAGCGCAAGCTGGGACACAATCATTTTCATCAGAACAAACAGGTTTTCGCTGGTTGCAGCAGCACATGTCTGCTCCGGCACATAAATTGTTCCGAATTTATGCTCCCGTATCTCAACCGGCAGCGTAATGCAAATCGGCACGTTCGCGGGAAGCGCTTCCCCCACCGGCGCATAGCAGGCCTGTGCTTCGCATACCCTTGAAAGATGCTCGCAGGCAATGCGCGCATAGCTATCGGCATCATCCGCCGCAAGGAACTCATTTGTTAAAGCGTGCAACGCTTTGGTGCGCATTTCACGCAGGCGTGCAACATGCGCCGCCTCGCGGTAACGCGTCATAAGCGTGCTCATGATGATGGACACCACAAGCAGGGATGCGAAGGTAATCGGGTAACCGGTTTGCGTAAAATTAAATCCGAATTTGGGTTCTGCGAAAAAATAGTTCACGCCAATCACACTGATGATTGATGCAATGATTCCATAGATATAGCCCGGTGTTATGCTGGCAACGACTACAATTGCCAGCGTATAAATGATCGAAACATTGTTGTTCTCAACAAAATAGCTGTCCAACAGCGCAGCAGCCCCGGTGGCAAGCATAAGCACGGCGAAGCTTTTGAGCAATGGCCGCCATTCCAGCTTGCACTTTCTCCAAAGCCTGTCATCCTCGGCCTCCGGCAACGGCTCCCTGCCATGCGGTGCGTCCGAACGGATTTTTTGCAGTTTCCTGTTCATTTCCTTGCGCATCGTAGTCATACGGATATTATACTTCATTCAGAAGATGCCCACAATAATACTGCCTTTATAATTCCATTATACAGGAAACGGTGTTAAGATTTTGTTTATCTCGGCTTGCGCGCCGTTAAGGAAGCATAAAGCTTTATTGCACTGTTGCCGGTTTGCCTGCGCCTGATTTTATTTGCTTCTCGTCATTAGTCATGTTTGGCATAAATCGTATGGAATAAAAATGTTACTGTCAATATATGGTAATTCTGCGCGCTTGCGCAATGTTTTTTCAAGCGTTGGGAGAGGGGACGCAGTTGAAGCTATACAAATACAACAGCAGATGCAACATCGCAGGCATGCAGGTATGCGCTGCGCGCGAACGGGCGGGATTGTCGCAGGAACAACTTGCCGCAAGGCTGCAGCTTGAAGGGCTGAACCTGAGCCAAAAAGCCATCAGCCGCATAGAAACGGGGGACCGCATCGTGGCAGATTTTGAATTGCTGTTTCTGGCCAAGTCACTTGGCGCAACGGTTTACGAGCTTTTTGGAGAATAGCCCCTGGTCTCCCTCCGCGCCCCTGTTTCAAGCCGCAAAAGAGCTGCCCGGGCATATGTCCGGGCAGTTCTTGCTTTGTTCTGCGGGCTCTTTCTAATTTTGCAGAGATGCGATCAACGCCCATGCCTCTGCCGCTTCCTGTGGGAATACGATGACGCAGCACCCTCCTTGCAAAAACGCAATGCTGCTCCCCTCCGCGAGGGCATCGTAAACCTGCGCTTCCGTCAACGCTTCGAGTGTGCCGATAGCGCGCTCAAGGTCATAGTAATCCGGCTCCGCAGTGATGCACCAGTGCATCCGTTCGGCGCCTTCCTCTCCGCTTTCGGTTGTATAGTGTCCTTCCAATGCAACGGGCGCACCGTTTTTGAGCGTAACATGCGTTTCCAGCTCCGTGAACCCAAAGGCAGCAAAGTCCGGCAGGTATTCCGAAAACGCATCCGGGCAGTCCGCAAGCGGGACATAGTCATAAGCATCACCCGCTTCAATGGGGAAGCGCGCAAAATCAATGGGGTGTTCCCAAACCCAGTCGAGCAGCTCTGCCACAGCGGCATAGCCGTCGTTGAAGGAACCTTCGATTCGATACCAGCCGCTGTCCGTCTCAAATGTAAGCGACTTGTTTCGGTTTTCCCTGCCCTCTGCCACAATCTGCACTCCGTCACGCTCTGTGACGGTCACAGCCGGTTCCAAGATATTACCTTCCCCGTCGGTCTCCACATAAATATAGTCTTCAAGCGCGGGCACCTCCTGATATCCTGCTGTAACCTTCAGATCGCTGTAATCATCCATCGTTCCCCGGCGGCTCCAAACAAACTCGATGCTATAAAAGCTGCCATCCGCATTATAATGTGCGCCGCAATACAGAAGCGGGTGATTTTCCATCCGGGGAATCACGCCTTCCGCCTCAAGCTGTACCCGTGCGTCAGAAAAGCTGCGCGTCTGCGCATAAGGAATTGCGGAAGAGTCGATTGAAGAAGAACCACCCTGTTCCATTCCACCGTAATTGTATTGGAAATACTGCTCCGGCCGGAAGCCTGCCGACCATTGGAGCACCGCGTGGGAATCCGTGCCGCCGCGCCGGGCAAGCATAAATGCGCCCGTTGCAAGCAGGCAGGCGCAGGCTGCCACAGCCCCCCATTTCACCCATGGCGCCCGCTTTGCCGGCAAAGCATCCGAAGCGGCCTCATTGATGGCCGCATCACTGATGTTGGTTATGCCGCGAAACAGCGTTTCCGCCTTCTGTTCCTTCTTCATAAAACGATCCCCTCCCTTTCGAGTTCAGCCTTAAGCGCTCCGCGCAGCCGGTACATTCGCTGCGCCAACCGTGCCGCCGGGCTGTGCTGCTCCTTTGCAAGCGCATTGAGCGGCACACCATACCAGTAGCGGCGCACGAACAGGATGCGGTCCTCCTGCGGCAGGGAGCGCAGCCATATGCTGATACGTTCGCCCAATTCCTGTTCGTCCAGCGCCGTTTCAACGTTCTGCGGAGAAGGGATGCACTCCTCAAGCTCGCTTAAAAGCGTAGTCATGCCCCTGTTGCGCTTCCGGGCATGCGCATGCTGCCAACGGCCAAGTGCCACGTTGCGCACAACCCGCCCGAGCCACGCGCCAAGATGCTCGGGCTGCTCCGGCGGGATCGCATTCCAAGCCCGGTGGTATGCATCGTTCACACATTCTTCGGCATCTTCCTTTGCCGTCAGAATATTCGCGGCAATGCGGAAGCAATATGCGCCGTATTTCCGGCTTGTTTCGGCGATGGCTGCCTCGTCCCGCTGCCAATAAAGCGCAATGATCTCAGAATCCTGCATAGTCTCCCCCCTTCCGCGTTCGTTCAAAAGGCCTTTCCCTTATAAAGACAGGTTTTTTTGTGCAATATTAGCCCGCACCTGAAAAATTGATGAAAAAATGCCCGCGGGCAAAAGCCTGCGAGCATTTTCGATTATGCGTTTTCCATATTGGGGGAATTAATACATACCCGGGGCGCCACCCATGCCACCTGCGGGAGCTGCCGGCTCGGGAGCAGGGATGTCGCAGACGAGGCTTTCGGTGGTGAGAACCATCGCCGCGATGGAAGCTGCATTCTGCAGCGCGCTGCGGGTGACCTTCGTCGGGTCGATGATGCCCTTATCGGCCATCATGCCGTATTCGTCCACCTTTGCATCGTAGCCGTAGCCGGCTTTGCCGGACTTCTTGATGTTCTCCACGATGACGGAACCTTCAAGGCCCGCGTTTGCAGCGATCTGACGGACGGGCTCCTCCAACGCACGGACGATGATGTTGACGCCGGTCTTCTCATCGCCTTCCTTCGTGGCGGCAAGCGTCTTTACACGGTCGATGACGTTGATCAGCGCAACGCCGCCGCCAGGCACGATGCCCTCTTCCACGGCCGCACGGGTCGCGTTCAGCGCGTCCTCAATGCGCAGCTTGGCTTCCTTCATCTCAACTTCCGTTGCAGCGCCGACCGCGATCACGGCTACGCCGCCTGCGAGCTTCGCCAAACGCTCCTGCAGCTTCTCCTTATCGTAGTCCGAAGTAGTTTCCTCGATCTGCGCGCGGATGGAGCTGATGCGGGCTTTGATCTCGGAAGGATCGCCTGCGCCTTCCACGATGGTGGTGTTTTCCTTGTCGACCTTTACCTGACGCGCGGTGCCCAGCTGCGCTACGGTGGTGTCCTTCAACTCAAGGCCAAGCTCCTCAGAGATGACCTGTGCGCCGGTGAGGATTGCGATATCCTGCAGCATGGCCTTACGCCTGTCGCCAAAGCCAGGAGCCTTAACGGCAACGCAGGTAAACGTGCCGCGCAGTTTGTTCACCACAAGGGTTGCAAGCGCTTCGCCTTCCACATCCTCTGCAATGATGAGAAGCTTCCTGCCCTGCTGCACAACAGCCTCAAGGACGGGGAGGATTTCCTGAATGTTGCTGATCTTCTTTTCCGTGATGAGGATGTACGGATTATCCAGCACAGCCTCCATCTTGTCGGTGTCGGTGACCATGTAAGCGGATGCATAGCCGCGGTCAAACTGCATGCCTTCCACGATGTTGAGCTCGGTCTTCATGGTCTTGGATTCCTCAACCGTGATAACGCCGTCGTTGCCGACCTTCTCCATCGCATCACTGATGAGCGAGCCGATGTTCTCATCGCCGGCAGAAATGGAAGCGACCTGTGCAATCGCCTGCTTGTTCTCAACGGGCTTGGAAATTTCCTTGAGGCCTGCAACCGCTTCTGCGACAGCCGCCTCGATGCCGCGCTTGATGCCCATCGGGTTTGCGCCGGCTGCGACGTTTTTCATGCCCTCATGGATGATCGCCTGCGCAAGCAGGGTAGCGGTGGTGGTGCCATCGCCCGCAACATCGTTGGTCTTGGTAGCAACTTCCTTAACAAGCTGCGCGCCCATGTTTTCAAACGGATCTTCCAGTTCGATTTCCTTCGCAATGGTCACACCGTCGTTCGTGATGAGGGGCGCGCCATATTTCTTGTCGAGCACTACGTTGCGGCCTTTGGGCCCCAGGGTGATCTTGACGGTATCCGCCAGTGCGTTCATGCCGGTCTCAAGGGCGCGGCGGGCTTCTTCGCCATATTTCAACTGTTTTGCCATGATGAATTCCTCCTGTTTTTATGATGTGCTGTTTATTCTACAACTGCGAGGATGTCGCTTTGGCGGACGATGGTGTATTCTTCGCCGTCCAGCTTCACTTCCGTGCCCGCATACTTGGAATAGATTACCTTGTCACCGGGCTTAACATACATGGTAACTTCCTTGCCATCCACCATGCCGCCGGGGCCCACGGCGATGACTTCGCTCATCTGGGGCTTTTCTTTGGCACTGCCGGTAAGGATGATGCCGCTCTTGGTGGTTTCCTCAGCCGCCACGCTCTTGATGACCACGCGATCGAGTAAGGGTTTGAGTGTCATAATACTTACAACCTCCTTAAGAATATCTGAATGTATTGTTTGCGAATCTTGTTAGCACTCTCTTTCTTTGAGTGCTAAGCACGAATAGTATGATACTGCATGTGCGTGGGAATTTCAAGCGCCAACGGCATGTTTTCACAATTGCTCCGCATTTTTCAAAATTCCCCCCTTCCCGCAGTTCTCCCGCTATGCCTTTGTGTTGTGTTAGCATGGCGCGGCGTGCTATACTTTATGCAAAATCATCAAACGCGGAGGATGGCGTCATGGGCGAATGGACGAAGTGGGATAAGCGTTTTATGGACATGGCAAAAATGGTTGGGAGCTGGTCAAGCTGCTTCCAGGCAAACCGCCAAATCGGGGCCGTGATCGTTCGCAACAAGCGGATCATCACAACCGGGTATAACGGCGCGCCCGCAGGCGTGATGAGCTGCGTGGAGCGCGGTGAATGCCTCCGGCGCAAGCTCAATATCCCTTCCGGCACGCAGCATGAGCTTTGTTACGCGATCCATGCGGAGCAGAATGCAATTATTCAGGCTGCCAAACTTGGCAGCTCCATTGAAGGGGCAACGCTGTACTGCACGCATCAGCCCTGCGTGATCTGCGCGAAGATGATCGTCAACTCCGGCATTGCCCGCGTGGTTTACGGCGAAGGCTATCCGGATGAATTTGCGCTCAAAATCTTTGAGATGGCGGGCGTGGAACTGCTCAAGTACGAACCGTGAACCGCCTCTCCGGCAGGGTTTTAACAACGGGCGGCCAAAGGCCGCCCGCATTCGTTTCCGGTTCGATTTATTCTTCGATCTCCACAAGCTCTTCTTCCGAAACCTTGCGCAATTCCTTTTTGTTCATCATGTCGTAAATGATGGGAACCACAAAAAGCGTGAGCGCCGTTGCGTACACAAGGCCACCGATGCATACCACGGCAATGGGCTGCATCATCTCCGTGCCCGTACCGACGCCGAGCGCCATTACAATGAGGCCAAGGATTGTGGTAATGGATGTCATAAGAATTGGCCGCATGCGCGTAACGCCTGCCTCCACAATCGCCTCCACGCGCTCCATCCCGGCCAGGCGAAGCTGATTGATGTAATCCACAAGCACGATGCCATTGTTCACGATCACGCCCACGAGCATCACGAAGCCGATCATGGCAATGATGCTGATGGTTTCATTGCACAGCAGCAGCGCAATGAGGCCGCCCGTAAACGCAAGCGGGATGGTAAACATCACGATGAACGGCGATTTCAGGGATTGGAACTGCGCTACCATAATGAAATATACAAGCAGCACACCGAGCAGGAGCATGAGCGCAAGGTCGCCGAGCGAATCCATAATCATCTCGTTTTCACCTTCAAATTCATATGTCACACCGTTTGGCAGCGCGAGGCCCGCAAGCGCCTTTTCCGCAGCCGCAGTCACAAGCGTCACGTTGTGTCCGGACGCAATCCCGGCGCTCACGGTCAGATAGCGGCGCTGATTAACGCGTGAAATGGCGCTGAGCGTTTCGCTCTCGGTGATGGTGCAAAGCTCAGCCAGAGCGACGGTCTCCTCCTCGCCATCCTTCCCGGAAACGGTAAAGGTATGGCTTTTAATATACTCCGGCGTAAGCGCTTCTGCCCCGTCCGTCGTTACAGCAATTTCGTATGTATAATCGTCCACCGTAACCTCAGTCGAGCTTACCTCAGTTTTAAGCGCTTCGGCAATCTCCATATAGATCTGCGCGGTGGTCAGCCCCTTTTCCATCGCCGCGTTCTTATCCACCGTGAATTTAATGACGGGCGAGGGATCTTCAATGCCGTTTGCGACTTCCGTGGTCCCCTCCACCGCAGCAAGGCGCTGTGCAATGGCGTTTGCCCCCTCCTGCAGCGCCTCAAGCTCATTGCCATACACATGGATGGTCACACCGGATCCGCTTAGGGCGGACATCGCGTTCATCATGGAAGCGGAGCCCTCTGCCGCAACTTCGTATGGGAGGCCCTTTGCCTTTTCATTGATGGCGGCCGCAACCTCGTTGCCTGTAAGGGGGCCGTCCTCCCGCACCGTAACGTAAATCGTCACTGCATCCTGCTGTGTTGCAGTGTTCATCAGGCCGCCGGAGGAAAGCATTGCTCCCACGGTCTCCACCCCTTCGATCCCGGAGATCATCGCAACCGTTTCATCCGCCGCCGCCTTCGTTTCCGCAAGCTCGGAGCCTTCCGGCATCGTCAGGTTCACGGTGATTTGCGGCATATCCATTTCCGGCATGAAAATGAAGCCTTTCTGCACGGTGAGGAAGATGCTCGCTGCAAACAGAAGCACACATGCGATGAGCACAGGCGCCTTGTGCCTGAGCGCGCCGCGCAGCAGGGTTTGGTAGCTCTGCAGGAACCGGTCAAAACCCTTCTGCGGCTTCGGCGTCGCGTTTTTGAGCATCCCTGCGGACATTGCAGGCACCAGCGTAAGCGCAACGATGAGGCTTGCGAGCAAGGAATAGGTGATCGTCAGCGCCATATCGGTGAAGAGCTGGCGCGTGAGCCCTTCCACGAACACGATCGGCAGAAACACGCATACGGTTGTAAGCGTGGAGGAAGTGATTGCCGCCGCCACCTGCTTTGCGCCGGATACGGCGGCCTGCACCGCAGATACCCCCCTGCTGCGGAGCCTGTAAATGTTTTCGATGACAACGACCGAATTGTCCACCAGCATGCCAACGGCGACTGCAAGCCCGGAAAGCGAGATCATGTTCAGCGTTACGCCCGAAAAATACATCAGCACAAATGCAAACACCACGCTGATTGGGATTGAGCAGAGCGTGATAAACGTGGGGCGCAGATCCTTCAGGAACAGGAACAGGATCACGATGGCGAACACCGCGCCCCACAGCAGGCTTGAAAGGATCGAGTCCGTAATCATATAGATATAATCACCCTGATCCATCAGCGGCACGAAGTTCAGCCCGTCGTATTTTTGTGAGAGCAGCTCGAACTCTGTGCGGATGTTGCCTGAAACTTCCGCCGTAGCATAGGTGGATTGCTTCTGGAAGGTAAGCATCACGCCGTCGCTGCCGTTAATGCGGCTGTAAACAGAGGCCGCATTGTCCGTCACGAACACATCCGCAACGTCCCGAAGGTAAACGGGCTCCATCCCTTCCATGCCTGTGTCGAACAGCAGCAGGTCTTCCAATTCCTTCAGGGTGGTGATCTCGTCGCCTACGCTCACAAGCCAACTTATGCCGTCCTCCTCCACATAGCCCGCAGGCATGGAAAAGTTTTGTGCCTGAAGGATGTTCGCCACCATATCCATGGTAACGATGTTTTGCAGGTCCGCTTGCTTTATGGCCTCTGCACGCGCGTCTTCCAACTGTGCTATGCCATCTTCTACCTGTTCAAGCGCGCTTGCGAGCTCCTTTTCGCCGCTCTTGATCTTTGAAGCAGCGCTGTTAAGCTGTTTTTCCGCCTTTTCTTTTTCTGTTTGCAGCGTTTCAAACGCTTCTTCAACCTGAATTTTGCCGCTGTTGAGTTCACCCATGGCGCCTTGCAGGGCGGAGATCCCTTCCTCCACCTGTGCAAGGCCATCCTTGAGCTGCGCTGCGGCCGTAGGGATATCCGCGCGGGTAAGCTCCATTCCGGCAAGCGTTTCATCGATTTTCGCAAGGCCCGCATCCACCTCGCCCAGCGCGGCCTGTGCCTCTGAATAAGCGGCTGCGGCATCCGCACGGGTCAGCCCCTGAGCAGAAAGCGCGAAGTCCACCTGCGCAAGCGCCGCTTTCGCCTGCACATATTCCGGGGCGGCGGAAAGCGCGGCGAGCTTCTGCTGCCTTTCCTCTTCGCTCAGCGCTGTGTCATTGCGGACGGCCTCCATCTCCGCTTCATACTGTGCCTCAACCGGGCCGTATGCACCGATGGCCTGTACCGCGCCTGCAAGCGCATTTACCGTTTCCGTGAGCGCGGGCTTCGCGGCCTCCAGTTTGCCAATTGTGCGCTCCAGTTCCGCAAGCTGCTTTTGCTGTGCCTCCAGCATAGAGCGCGTGCTGGTGAGCTCTGAAAGCTGACCGCTCAGCATCGTGGCAGCCTCCGCAAGCTCGCCCTGTTTGGCGAGCAGCTCCTGCTTCGCAGCTTCGGTTTGCCGTTCAAGCGCGCGCCTCCCGCTGCTTACCTCCTTTTTGCCGTCCGCAAGCTGCGCCTGGCCTTCCTCAATTTCGGCCAAAGCGTTATCAAGCTCCTCCTCTGGCTCCTCAAACTCCGCGTTGATCAGCGTAAACAGCTTCTCATTCAGTGCGCTGATTTTTTCCCCGCTGATCACAACGTTCAGATTTTCTTCAATTATGCCGCTCGTTGAAATACTTGCAACGCCCGCCGTGCCCTCAAGCTCCGGGAGAAGCGTATCCTCCACAAAGTCCGAAAGCGCCACCGTATCCATCCCCTTCATGGAGACGGCCGAAACCATGACCGGCAGCATGTTGGGATTTATTTTCAGCAAATAGGGCGTTCCGACCGTCTCGTCCCAAGCCCCCTCAATCTGGCTGATTTTCTGCAGGATATCCACCGTAACGGTATCCATATTCACATCCTCGGTGAATTCCAGCATGACAAGCGAATAATTCTCCGATGAGCTTGATGAAACCTCCTCGATGTTTTCAATCGTCGCCATTGCCTGCTCCATCGGTTTTGTAATGGACATTTCCACTTTCTCGGGCGTTGCGCCGGGGTAGGCGGTCATTATGATGACATAGGGAAAGTCCATGTTCGGAAGCAGGTCCGGCGTCATCCGTGTAAAGGCGACGGCTCCGAGCACAAGCACCGCGATTACGGCTACAAATACGGTAAGGGGTTTTTTTACGCTGAATTTTGACATTACGCTTTTTCTCCCAGCCAAAAACTTATTGATTTTCCGGCAAAACAGCGCCGTGCTGAATCATCTCAAGCTCCCGGTCAAACTCCGTGAGGTATGCCTCCCGGTTTTGCGGATCTGTAAAAATGCGTGCAATCGTGTTGCGTGCAAGCACCACCAACATGTTGAGCAGGAGGGAAACCGCCGCGTCCGACCCATCCCGGAAGTGTTCCCGGTCAATATAGGGCAGCCCGGAGGTCACAAGCGCGCGTTCGGTATCCATCATCTGCTCAAAGGAAAAGCGCCGGTTCATCCGCATGCAGGAAAACAGGTTCCTGCAAAGCGCCTCCCGCCCTTCCTCCATGCTGAAAGCCACGGTGCAGGCAACCGCCCTGCGTGCCGCGGCAAAAACATCCAGGCTTCCCATGCGGAACATTTCATCAAGCATGCGTTCCATCATGCGGCAATAATCGCCCATCAGGTATTCGATCAGATCGTCCTTGTCGGCAAAGTAATCGTAAAAGCTGCCGCGCGGAATCCCCGCTTCCTTTATGATCCGATTGATGGAAAGCGCATCATATGGCACACGGGAAAGTTCTTCCCTTGCCGCCGCAATAATCCGCTGTTTCTTTTCCTCCGGCAGGTTGAGAAACCGCTCGCTCGCCATGCCTTACCTCCAAGGATATGACACCCTGTCATCTTAAATGTTTAAAATGGCCGACACGCTGTCGGCTACAATGGATGAAATTATAAGGCACGCTGCACCCTCTGTCAACGCACGGCACAGTTATTTCACATTTCCTAATTATGGCTTATGTGTGCTCCGCCCCCCCCGGTGAAAAAGAAGCTTCTGCCGCAGCCGGCCGAAGCCCGCATTCAGCATTGCAAAGGGGGCTGCCCTCTTTGTTTTGGGCAGCCCCCGTTTCAGGTCTGTTCGTTCTGTTTTGCTCAGTTCCAGCTGTTCCAGCTGCTGCCAACCGATACGCTGTGCAGGGAATTAAAGAAACGCGTCGCGTCGGTGCGGGTAAAGGAATACGGCACACGGGCGTAGAACAGCTCGCCGCTGTACCACCAATAGGCCTCGCTGTACCCAAGCGACTGGTGCTCTGAGAAATAATACGTGGTGCCGCTTGAAGTAAAGCGGTTCCAATAGCCGTAATTATCCGGGCATACGTACGAGTTGCGGTACCAAATGAAAGTCGCCTTATCAGAATTCGTTTGGCTGCGGAACGTCACGTTCATCGTCTGCGAGCCGCTGAAGGAAAAATCATCCGTCCTGAATTCATATCCGCGCGGCGGCTTGGTGACGTAGATGGTCTTAAGATTTTTAAACCCATAAGAAGAGCTGTTGCGGTTCTCCTGCACGAAAGAAACGAGTGTGGAATCCGCCTCATCCAGCACAGCCTGCCACCAATTGTTTCCTCCGTTGCTGCCGCCGTTCCAGCTGTTGTCGCTGCTTGCGCTCTGCAGCAGCAGGTAACGGCTTTGTACATACAGCGCCTGCCCGTTGAGGTTGATAAGCGCCCAACCGTCTGAAGCGGCTACAACCTGCACCAGAAGGCCCTTGAGCAGCGTGCCGGCGCTTGCGTAATTGGTGCCGGGGCCACGGTAAGCAATCACGTTCTGCGTGGTGGTATAGTACCCGGCAACCGTCACGCCGGGGTTCGGCACAACGCCGGAAGCGGTTGTGACATAATATGTAGGGATATAGGCTACTGTCTTATCCCATGTGATCATCGTCCAGGTGCCGACCGTACCGAGGCACTCAATGCGCGTCCCCTTGGCAAGCGTGCCGGCCTTGGTATAATTTGTGCCGGGGCCATAATAGGCTGTAACGGCCGCAGAAGTCACATTGTAAACGGTTACGGAGCCTCCGCCGTTTGTGCCGGAGCCTGCCCCTTGCTTAAGGTACTTGAAGAACGCATAGCACTGCGTACCCTTCCAGTTCACCTTTGCCCAGTTGCCGGTAACGGAAATCAGCGTAACGCTTTCTCCCTTTTCCAACCAGCCGATGCGGTCGTAATTGGTGCCGGGGCCTTTGCGCAGATTCAAGGACGTAGTGGCGTAATAGCGGCTTCCATCGACGATGCCGGAACCACTGGAGTTCCCGCTGCTGCCGGAGGTAGGCGCCAAGTACTTGAAGAATGCGTAGCACTGCGTACCCTTCCAGTTCACCTTTGCCCAGTTGCCGCTGACGGAAATCAGCGTAACCGTTTCACCCTTTTCAAGCCAGCCGATGCGCGCATAACTCGTACCCGGGCCTTTGCGCAGGTTCAAAGATGTGGTAGCATAATATTGGTCCCGATTCGAGCTGCCCGAGCTTCCACCCGAAATTCCGCTTCCGCCGCTGCTTTCAAGGTAAACGCCCTTTCCGATCAGGGAAGCGTCCACATTGATGACGGAACGCAGATACGCGGTTGAAACATAGCCATATGTTCCATTGCCAAGGCTGATCTCTGTCCAGTTTCCGCTCGTACCCGTGCGGATAGCGACCGCGCCCGCCTGCATCCAGCCGATGCGCACATAGCTCGTGCCCGGGCCTTTGCGGATGTTAACCGCTTCCGTCGCCTGCACATATCCGGCAGCGACCGACGTAGTATACGGCGCGGTCGCAGCGAACGCCGGCGCGGAGATTCCAAGCAGCGTAACTGCCACAAGCAACACTGCAAGGATTGTTTTTGCATTGCGTTTCATAGGGATGACATACCTCCTTAAAAATGATTTGTCCATTCCATCGTGTTTTGTTTCCGCCGTGCTACACCCATAGTATACCATTTCAGGCAAACACCGGGAACGCCCGGATTGTTAAGTTTCCAAGAACAATGCCGTTTTCCACGCTCTGGAACTTGTGTTTTCAGTTTGCGCCGCACGCAGGCGGTTTATTCGGCGCATCCTGCATCCGGGCCTCACATCCTGTTCACAATGCCTGCAAACAGCATTCCGCCCTCAGCACTGATGTAATACAGGAACGGCCTGTCAAGGATCATGTCCGCGCGGCCGGTGGGCATAGGCGAACCCGCGTAGTCAATCCGCGTATATGCTGCAGCCTCCACGCCATCCTCGTTCACGCTGATGCGCGCCTGCTGACGCACACCGCTCACCCAAAGTGGCATTTCGCTTTCCGCGTTCAGCAGCGCGGAAAAATCCGCCTGTTGTGGATCGAACGCCGCCGTGACGCCCATCGCGCGCAGCGCTGCGGCAAGGTCTGTATCGGCAGCATAGTCAAATTTAGGAATTTGCCACACTACTTCGCCCACGCCTCCTTCGCAGTCTCCGGAAACGATTGCAGCAAACGCGGCCTCGTCCGCAAGCAGGTCATAAGGCGTGCAACCCTCGTCCGGCAGGATAAATGTCATCACGCCATGCTTGAGTTGGAGTGATGAGACCGTCGCCCCCACCCTGCCGTTTTCATAGCGGGAGAACCCATGAATCCCATAGGTTGCATTCAGAAAGTCGCACTCGGTTTCACTGCCGTCCGCATTGTGGAACGTGTCAGCCTCCGTTTTATCCGCATTGAAGCGGTCAAGCCATTCATCTTTGTAATATACGGTATTGAGGAGCATCAGCGCGGTTTGGGGATCCGTCTGAAATGCCTCCGCATCCCCAAGGTTCCCGTTTGTGTGCTCCCGCACCCATGCGGCAAGCTGCTTGGCGGCGGATGCCGCAGCAAAGTCCACCCGCCACAGCTCCATGCCATACCTGTCCGCGAACGCTTTGGCGGCCTCTGCGTCAATCGCCGCTGCAAACGCATCCGCAAGCCAGAGAGATCCCGCTGCCTGCAGCCTGCCCATCGAATCGTCGATGTTCATGTTATGCAGGAGCTTTTCTGTTTCTGCTTCGATCATGGCTTCTTCCATGCCGAGCACCTGCAGAAGCTCATCCCGTGTTTTCCCTTCCGCCGTGCCCGCCAGTGCCGCCGTGGCAAAAAACAGGCTTACCGGGGAAATGATCTCATTTTCCGTCTCCTCCCGGCCAAGCCCTTCCCTTGCAGCACGCGTACAGAATGCCTTGAGCGCGTCCCGGTAGCCTTCTGAAAGCTTTTCCCGCTCTCCAACGGAGCTCCCGTCCTTCTTCATGCCGCGCACAGCGGCTGCCTTTGGAGCCGCAATGCGTGCCGCACCATCCGTTTCAGGGCCCGCCGCACAGCCAAAGAGCATCGCCGCTGTAAGCAGCAGGGGCAACAATCGCAGGCGTTTCATCTTTCATCCTCCCTTCGGTGCTTTTACTTCTTACAGTATGACGTTTCCAGTGCGCCAAAGGTTGCAAACTTTTCCTTTGATTCCGGATTTCAGGAAAACCGTATCTGCTTTTGTCAGCCAATGGATTTTAATCAAATCCTAATCGGGCGTTGATAAAAACTTGAACTTGAGCTGCTATGCTATTCCTGTAACCGGTCCATGCCGGAAGAAAGGAGCATGCTTTGCAATCCATTTATGTTTTGATTACCCGCACAAACACTCTGCTTTCCCGCAGCATCCGCCTTGCGACCGGCGCCGAGTATACGCACGTTTCCCTTGCGCTCGACCGAAGCCTGACAAGAATGTACAGCTTTGCGCGCCGGTTTGACCGCATTCCCTTTTTTGCAGGCCTTGTGCATGAATCTTTGGACGAAGGCGTGTACAGCCGCAATGGCAGCGCGCCTGCCGCGTTATACGAACTTCAGATGAGCGACGCGGCCTATGCGCGCCTTGAAACGCGGCTTTCTTCGATGCTCCGCGAAGCCTGGCGGTACCGCTATAACGCGCTTGGGCTTTTCGGCTATCTGCGCGGAAAGCCTCACCACAAGCCTTACCGCTATTTTTGCTCGCAGTTTGTATCGGAGATGCTCTCTGAAGCAGGTGCGCTCACCCTCCCGCGTGATCCGGCACTAATCTGCCCGAACGACTTCGCGCAGATGCCCGGCCTGCGCCTCGTTTATAAAGGGGCTTTGCGCTTTTGCCGCACCGCCTGCGCGGGCGGTTTGCACCTTCTCCCCATCTCGGCATAGCCGGGTGGGTTTCCGAAAAAAGACTCATGCTTTGTTCCAGCATGAGCCTTCGTTTTTCTGCTTCTGTTTTTATTCCGTGTAGTACTCGCCCCGGCGGTAATCGTAGATTGCGCCGCGCGTGAAGGAATCGATGTTCTCCAACACCTTGCCCGTGCCGATTGCCACGCAGGAAATCGGGTCTTCCGCAATGTAACAGGGCACCTTGGTGTGCTCGGAAATGAATTTATCAATGCCATAAAGCAGCGCACCGCCGCCCGTAAGGCAAATGCCGTTTTCCGCAACGTCGCTCGCAAGCTCCGGCGGCGTTTTTTCGAACATGGTGCGCACACTTTCGAGGATGGCCTGCAGCGGCTCTTCCAATGCGTCGATCATCTCGTTGCTGCCGACCACAATCGCCTGTGGAAGCCCGGAAATAAGGTTGCGTCCCTTTACGTCGATGAAAAGCTGCTCCCTGCGCGGATAAGCCGAGCCGATGCGGATTTTCATTTCCTCTGCCGTACGCTCGCCGATGAGCAGGTTGTGTTTCTTGCGCATATAGCGCACGATCGCATCGTCAAACTTATCGCCCGCAATCTTGATGGAATCGGAAAGCACCGCACCGCCGAGGGAGATCAGCGCCACGTCAGTCGTGCCTCCGCCGATGTCCACGACCATGTTGCCGCGCGGCTCCGCAATGTCGATTCCAGCGCCGATTGCAGCCGCAATGGGCTCCTCGATGAGATAGGTGTGGCGCGCGCCGGCTTCCTCCGTTGCGTCAATCACAGAGCGCTTTTCAACCTCTGTCACGCCGGAAGGCACACACACCACAACGCGCGGTTTGAAAAAAACACGTGTGCCAACAACCTTTTTCAGGAAATAATGGAGCAGGCGCTCGGTGATGTCATAATTTGAAATTACGCCGTCACGCAGCGGGCGCACCGCCGCAATCGTCCCCGGCGTACGGCCGAGCATGCGGCGCGCTTCCTCGCCGATGGCAAGGATGCGGCCCGTGATCTTTTCGACGGCCACCACGGAAGGCTCACGCAGCACAATACCCTTTCCACGCACATACACCAGGATGCTCGCCGTGCCAAGATCAATGCCGACATCATTGAATTCAAGAAACCCCATATCGCAACTCCCTTCAAGAGAACACGCTCACACAAAAACCGCGGTGTGAATGCGCAGCTCACAATTCCGCGTATAATTCCGAATTATTGTATCATTTTATCATAAATGGGACAAGTACGCATATGGGTAATTTTGAACAAATTATGAAAAAAGGCCGATGCATTCCGGCGTTCTTGTAAATCCCCTGCCGATGGGATATAATTTTCTCAGCAATCATCAGTGATTCTGACTTAATTTGGTAAGGAATGCTGCTTATGACGAAACGCTCCAACCGCTTGCTCGCTTTGGCGAGCGTTGTTCTGCTCGCCGCCCCGCTTGCGGCCTGTACTTCCGGCAGCGCCGGAAACTCTGACCTGATTGACATCGAGATGCCAATCTCCACTGCCACGCCCGCCCCCACGGGGTCGTTGAGCGGAGGGCCCGCTTCTCCTTCCCCCTCGGCAGATGCTTCGCCTTCCGTCCCACCGGATGCTTCCGCAGCCCCGGAATCCTCTGCAACACCGCGGCCGACATCCTCCATTGATGCTTCCACCATCACGGGCAACGAGAATATCGAAGATGAAAAGAAGCTGACGTATGCGGAATACCGTGCACTCAACAGCGACGTGGTTGGCTGGATCAAAATCAAGGATACGAACGTGGATTACCCTATCGTGCAAAGCCACGACAATGAGGAATACCTTACCTTGACCCCCACGCTTGTGGAATCCAAGGCAGGTTCTCTTTTTGTGGACTCGCACGCTTCGCTGTCCGGCCAGTATGCTGTCATTCATGGGCATAACATGAGCAAAAGCAAAATCATGTTCGCACAGCTCACCAACTACGGCAACCGCGCGTTTTACGACAGCCACCGCACATTTGAGCTCACCATCGGCGACAACACTTATACCTACAAAGTTTTCGCCGTATACACAGTAGATGTCGGGGATGTAAAAAATGCGAAATACATGATGTTTGATTATCCAAGCGATATTGCGTTTGCAAATTACATGAACGATACGCTTGCTACGCTTTCAAAATTCCCAGTCGATACAACCATCGGCCCGGACGACCACGTGATTTCGCTTTCCACGTGCAGCCATAATGGCTCAGGCTACAACAAAAACCGGTTCGTGGTTCACGCGGTGCGCCAATAGAGCCATTCATTTATGCAGGAAGGAGCCGCAGCGGCATTGATCAAGCAGGCTTACAGCAGGATGTTTTCCCTGTTATTTATCGCGTTCTTCCTCCTCTGTGCAGGTTGTGATGGAACGCCTTCTTCGGTTACGCCTGCCCCGCCCGCAACGGCTGCACCAACGCCAGATACAACATTCACACCCGCACGAACGCCGGCGGGCATTGCAACCCCAACACCGTCGCCGTCCCCGGATGGCTATGACAGCACGGAGCTTGACGGCATTGCCGCCCCGGGCGAAACTCTGCCCGCCTACGCTTCCTACGAGGAGGCCCGACAGGCCAGCATTGATGCGCGCGGCGGCACCTGCGAGGTCGTGGGTTGGATTACAATTCCCAACACAGTAATCGATTACCCTGTTTACCTCAACGAAACCGATGAGGCGTATTATCTCGATCACAACAGCGAGGGCGAAGTCAGCAAGTACGGCGCGATTTTTATGGATACGCGCAACGCAGACTCCACGCAGCAGCAGCATGTGCTCATCTACGGCCATGATATGCGCAATGGCACCATGTTCCATGATCTTGCGAATTATAAACAAAAAGCTTTTTTCGATGAAAACCGTTATATCACGCTGCTCTGGAACGATGTTGAAACCATCTGGCAGGTTTACCTTGCTACCCCCATCACAGACTACACTGTGCGGTTTACCTGGACGCGTTTTCAAAGCGGGGATCACTTTGCCGAATTCATGGCGGACATGAAATCCTATGCCCGGATGGTCTCCTCCTCAATCATCGATGAAAGTATCGTCATCGGCCCAAACGATCAGGTGCTCACTCTTTCCACCTGCACCTACCGCCCACCCGAAGCCCGCGAGCAGTGCTTTGTGGTGCAGGCACGGCGCATCCGCTGAACATTCGGAAATACGCAAAATCCCCTGTTTCACAGCCGTGAAACAGGGGATTTTTAAAGCTGTCATTTTATCCTCGCATCCTGCTCCAGCATCGCCGCGCCGACGATGCCCGCGTCATTTCCAAACCGGGCAGGCACGATGCGCGCAAACTCGCTGAAAAAGCATTTCTCCCGCACATTCTCTCTGAGCGGCGCAAACAGGAACTCGCCCGCAAGGCTCACACCGCCGCCGATGGCGACCACCTCCGGGTCAAGCAAATGGATGACAGAGACCACTGCAGAACCAAGCGCATCCACAAAGCGTGCAAAGATGGCCGAAGCCCCCGCATCGCCTGCGCGCGCACAGTCCACCACAAGCTTTGCATCCACTTTCGCCGCATCGCCGCCCGTTTTTTCAAACAGCAGGCCACGCTCCCCTTCCGCAAGCGCCTCACGCGCTGCGTGGATCAACGCCGTTGCCGCACAGCGCGTTTCGATACAACCGCGCATGCCGCAAGTACACCGCGCGCCGCCGATGTCAAGCGCCATATGGCCAAGCTCCACACCGTGTCCCATGCCGCCGCGCCAAAGTTTGCCGCCAACAATCACGCCCCCCCCCACGCCGGTGCCAAGCGTGAACAGAACCGCGCATTTTGCGTCCCGAAACGCCCCGCCATAAAGCTCTGCAAGCGCTGCTGCATCCGCATCGTTGGCAAGGAATACCGGGATTTGCGGGAAATGCGCCCCCACTTCGGCACGCAACGGCACATCATGCAGGCCAAGGTTATAGGCGTTGAGCACGCGTTCAGCCGCCGGATCGATGCTGCCTGGCACGGCGACTCCAATTGCAGCGGGCGGCTGGCTAAGCTCTGCCTGTTGGCAAAGCATGCGCGTCATCTCCGCAACCGTTTCCGCAAGCGCCCCCGGATACGCCTGCTTTTCAAAGCGCCGCGTGATGCGCTCTGTAACCGCGAGGGATTCGTCCACAATGCCTGCGGCGATGTTTGTTCCGCCAATATCGAAGCCGATTCTATACATGATCCTTTCCCTTTCTCTGGCCTTTTATCGCCCCATCGCATCGCGTGTTTTCCAATTGAGCTCCTCTGAGGCGTTGTAGCCGAGGCGCCGAAGCCTGAAATTGCGCGCGGCTACTTCCACAACCACCGAAAGGTTACGCCCCGGGCTTACAGGCACGCGCGTGGTGGGTACCTCCACATCCAAAATACGCTCGGAGCGTCCTTCGGTTCCGGTACGGTCGTATTGCGTATTTTCGTTCCAAAGCTCCAGTTCAATGCAAAAATCAATGGTCTTTTCCACATTCACCGCGCCCACGCCATAGAGATAGCGCACATCTACAATGCCGATGCCGCGCACTTCGATGAGGTGGCGCGTCAGCTCCGGCGCGCGGCCGGAAAGGCGGTTGGGCGCGACACGTGTAATTTCCACCACATCATCCGCCACAAGTCTATGGCCCATTTTTATCATTTCTATCGCCGTTTCACTTTTGCCGATGCCGCTTGGCCCCTGCAAAAGAACGCCGACGCCAAATACATCCAGCAGCACGCCGTGCAGTAAAATGCGCGGGGCAAGTTCCCGGCCCACATAGCTCAGGATGCGGTGCCCAAGGTCATCCGTGTGCATATCGGACTTGAACACCGGAACGGCATGTTTTTTTGCGCAATCCAAAAGCGCCTCCGGGGGAGTATTCCCACGCGCACACACAATGCAGGGAATCTTAAACCCCATAAAGCGCTCCATGCGCGCTGAAATGTCCTCATAGGTCAGGGTGCGCAGATAATGCATCTCCGCATTGCCGATCAGCTGTACGCGCTGCGGCATAAAATGCTCGTAAAAGCCCGTGAATTGCAGGCCCGGGCGGCCGATTTCTCCCGTGCTGAACACGACGCTCCCGTTTCCGGGTTCCAGGATTTCCAATTCAAGGTTCTGCGCAACTTCCTCCACACGCAGGCACACCGTTTGCCGTTCCATCCTTCTCCTCCGTTTCAGCCCTGGCGATTTGCCGGCAGAATTACATGATCGATCAACCAGGCAACACCGTTTTCCGCGCAGGCGGGAACAACGCAATCCGCCGCCGCAAGCACTGCGTCATGGGCATTTGCAACCGCCGCACCAAGGCCTGCCCACTCGATCATCTCCAAGTCAAGCAGGTTGTCGCCCACGGCTGCGACCTCGTTTTGCGGAATGCCAAGGTAACTTGCCACCCAAGCCGTCGCAGAACCCTTGTGTGCATCGGGATCGTGAAACTCGATAAAGCCTGATTTTGAGCCGGAAACCTTTGCCCGGCCCGCGTAGCGTTTTGCAAGAACCGGGATGAGCTCTTCTGCATATGCAGGCTCTGCAATGAAGAGCACCTTTGGAACGTTCCCCCATTGCTTTTCACAGACCTCCGGATCGATGGCATACGGCAAATTCAAAAACCTGTGGTATGCATCTGCGGCCGGGTTTTCTTTCTCATAAACGATCCCGTCCCCCTGATAAATGTGTGCATGCACGCCAAGCTCCCGGCCGAGCAGCAGCAGCTCCCGCACAAGCGCGGGCGGGAGCGCTGTTTGAAATATGGTGGCATCCGTCCGCGTATCGTGGATGACCGCTCCTCCATAGTTGATGACCGGGCCCTGCATGCCGATGGCCTTGCGGATCGCGGCAGAACCAAGGTAGCGGCGGCCCGTTGCAATCGTCACATAGATGCCTGCGGCCTGCGCGCGGCGGATGGCGGCAAGGTTTTCCGCAGGAACATCGTAAGGCGAAAGGGTGAGCGTGTCGTCAATATCCAATACCAAAAGCTGATACATTTTGTTTTCTCCAAGCTGTATTATTCCAAAATTGGCTGCTCCGGGGACGGTTCCGGCACCGGATGAAAATGCGCATATACGGCCTCAGCGGCGCTGCGGCTCATGCCGCGCACGGCGGAAAGCGCCGCAACATCCGCTGCGGCAATGGCGTCGCGCGTTACAAACGCATCAAACAGAAGGCGCTTGCGCTTCTCCCCAATGCCCTCGATCCCATCCAGTTCGGAAAGCAGGGCCGTGCGCACATGCAGGCTGCGATGGTAGGTAATTGCAAAGCGGTGTGCCTCATCCCGGATGCGCTCAAGCACATGCAGCGCGGGATCGTTGCGTGCAAGCACGATCGGCTCCGCCTCGTCCGGCAGGATAATCTCTTCATGCCGCTCCGCAAGGCCGATGGCCGGGATATGCGAAAGGCCAAGCTGTGAAAGCACTTCAAGCGCCACCGTAAGCTGCGTTCGCCCACCATCCACCACGAGAAGATCCGGCGCTTTGGGAGCAGCCTTCCCTTCCTGCCCGGCTGTGGAAAGCTCATCCCTAAGCCGCGTAAAACGCCTTGTAAGCGCCTCGCGCATGGAGACAAGGTCATCCCCGCCGGCAGCCGCGCGGATCCGGTAGCGCCGGTATTCCTTCGGAGCAGGCCTGCCATCCAGAAACACCACCATCGAAGATACAGTATCCCTGCCCTGAATGTGCGAATTGTCGAAGCATTCCATGCGGTCCGGCACTTCGTCCAAGCCAAGGAGCGCTGTGAGCCGCGCCATTGCACCGCCCGTGCGTTCCCACTCCCGCGTTTCCAATGCGCGCTGTTTTTCTATTGCCTCTACGCCGTTGCGCTGCGCCATCATCACCTGGTGCAGACGCTCGCCGCGCTGCGGGCGGATGATCGCCACGGCATGCCCGCGTTTCTCACGCAGCCAGGCAGCAAGCGCCGCATGGTTTTCCGGCATATCCAGCACGACGATTTCCCGGGGAATTTCCATATCTTCCGCATAAAACTGCTGCAAAAACGCACCTGTGATTTCCCCTGCAGATTCACCGCCCGTAGCCATGCGGTAATGCGCAGAGCCAATGATATCATCCCCGCGCACGAACAGCGCATGAATCACGGCATCCTCCCCATCCCGCACCAACGCAAACACATCCCGGTCCGCGTCTCCGGTTCCCATGGCCCGCTGTTTTTCCGCAAGGTGTTTCACGGCCTCAATACGGTCGCGGTACTGCGCGGCCTTTTCAAATTCCATCCGTTCGGAAGCATCCAGCATCTGCCCGGTAAGCATGTCGATCACCGGCTGGTTCCTGCCTTCAAGAAAGCTGCAAACATTCTCAAGCAGCGCATGGTATTCCTCGCGCGAAACCTTGCCTGAGCAGGGTGCGCAGCATTTGCTGAGGTGATACATCAGGCAGGGACGCTCGCCACGCGCGATGGCGCGGGCAATATCTTTCCGGCAATGGCGCACGGGAAAAGAATCGCGGATCAGGTTCAGGCAATCCCGAAGCGCAATTCCGGAAAGATACGGCCCAAAATAGCGCGCTCCGTCATTTTTCACCCGGCGCACAACCTCAAAACGTGGGAAATCCTTTTTTTCGTCCAACCGCACATAAGGAAAATGTTTATCGTCCTTCAGCAGGATGTTGTAGCGTGGCTGAAGCGTTTTTGTGAGGCTCGCTTCCAGCGTGAGCGCTTCCATTTCGTTTTGGCAAAGAATGTACTCAAAATCCGCGATGTGTGAAACCATGGCCGCCACCTTTGGCGGGCGGTTTTTTTCTGTGCGGAAATAGGAGCGCACGCGGTTTTTCAAGTTTACGGCCTTGCCTACATAGATAATCTCGCCTGCAGCGTTATACATGCGGTATACGCCGGGCGCATCGGGCAAAAGCTTGAGTTTTTCGCGGATCAGATCATTCATGCCGCTATTATAGCACGGCGCGTGCTTTTTCGGAAGAAGCGGCTTGTGGGCGCAGCAACCAAAAAGGCTCCTTTCTGAAAGGAGCTGTCCGCGAAGCGGACTGAGGGTTGTCTTGTTCCCAGCAGCGCAGCTTACTTTGCCGCAGGCATGGCCGCGGATTGTCCTTCATTCCGCAATTTTTCGGTGGCGCTCACACGAAAAAGGCCGCCTTGCGGGCGGCCTTCCTTTGTGCAGGGATTTTTCCCAACAGAGAAGGTTAATTACGCACGAACCTTCTTGACGGTGACGGCGGCAGCCGCGACGAGCGCGATAGCGATCATCACGAAGCCAACGACGGAAGCGTTGTCACCGGTTTGCGGGGGGTTGACGGACGGATTGTCAGTCACGAGTTCTGCAACGTAGCCGGTCGGGTAGGTCAGGCCATCGGTGCCTTCCATGACGGTGCCGAAGAACTGTTCATAATGACCACGGGTCATGTACTTTGCTCCGTCGTAATCGAAGCCAAGCACGCCATAGATTTCGTCCATGACAGCCTTGATGTTGTTGTACTGAGTGCCGGAGGTGATGTTGTTGCCATCGGTGCCCACGAATTCGAGGGTGTTGTTGAAGCCCTTGGTCACTTTGTAATTATTACCACCGTACTTCACAACGCCGGAGTTGACCAGCTTGGCATCCTTGGAATCGCCATTCTTATCAACCTGGAACTCAAAGCCGTTGCCGGTCTTGGTGTTGCGGACATCAAAGAAGGTGGGACGGTCGTTCCAAACTTTGTACTCTTTGCCATTCTTTTCGAACACAAAGGTGCCATCATTTGCCCACTCGTTATAAACGCCGAGCTTGGCAACGATTTTAACATCCTTGTCAGACTTTTTAGCAGAGCCTACAACCTCAAAGGTGAAGGTCATGTCGGTGTGCTTAATGGTGTACTCGCCACCTTCATCGTTGGTAGAAATCGTCCACGGCGTCCAACCCGTAGCATTGGAAGCGGCGGTAATGGTGACATCCTCCAAGTTGGTGAACTCGATCTTAGCCTTCAGCAGATCCTTCGCGATATAAGCCTTCATATCATCGCTGAGATTCTTGTCGGCGGGAACGGTCACGGTGATGACAGCGTGAACCTTGGTGCCCGCGATGACGGGGTAGGTCTTCTCAAGGATGGCATAGCTCTTACCACCATTCCAAGTGCTGTTAGAAACTTGGTCAACAGACAGAGCCTGAATCTTCAGGCCGATGTCCTTGAGTTCCTTCTCCGGAACTTCGATATCCCAGCCAGATGCGAAAGCGGGGGCCGCGATAGCGAAGACCATGACGAGAGCGATTGCGAGAGTCAGAATCTTCTTCATTTCTTTGTTTCCCTTTCAACAGTTTTTTTGCAAGTGAGCCGGGAGCGTTTCCCCCGGCAGTGACATTTGGTTGCCTTGTTGGGTACATTCCCGATTGCACAATCACATTCTAGCATGCTTTCTTGCGTGCGTCAAGCATTTTTGTTACGGTTTTGTAATATTTCGTGCGATTTTTTTGTTTGATCGTAATATTTGCCAGAATCCCGGCCTGAAACGCAGCGTCTTGCCCGGCACAAAGCCCCATCTTACCCGCACACAATTAAATAGGAAATTTTGGTAAACATGCGCGCTTTTCTAATTGTCGGCTTCTGCTTGATAATTCCGAAAAAACCGGTTATAATAAATGCATGAAGAGGCGTTGCCGGTAAACGGTTAGCCTACATCAGGTGATTGGAATAACCGCACATCTTGGTAGGAGGGCGGTTATTTCTTTTTGCTTTTACACAAAGAGATAATGCTTACGAGCAGCAAACAGAAAGAAATCAAATCTTCCCATGTTACCATAAGCGCCACCCCCTTTCATGGGGAATGGCTAACCGCCTACCGTTTGGCAACGCCCTGTTTGTAGTATAATGTCGCAATCTGCCGAATGTCAACGGAAAAACGCTGCATCGTTTCACGCGGCTAAAGCGTCTGAAACTGCCGGACTACATACGCTATTACATACATCCGTTACATACAGAATTACAGCAAATCCGTGATGCGTTTCAGGCTCTCATAATCCGGGGCCTGATAATATTTTGTCATGGATGCATCCGTATGCCCCATCAGGGCGGCCTTGTCCGTATCGGATCCCGGCACGTTCTTCATCAGGTTTGAAAACGTGTGGCGGCATGAATATGGCGTGCGGTCCTTTATGCCAAGCTTTGCCATAAGCGGTTTAAAAACGTCATTGCGAAATTCGGCTTCCGTCATCATCTCCCCTGTTTCAAGGGAGGGAAAAAGATAAGGCGCGGCGCATGCTGCGCGCGCTCGGATAATCGGTATGATTTTGGGAGAGATTGTCACGATGCGGTTTTTTCCAGCCTTGGTTTTGATGCCTCCGCACAGGCAGCCGTTCACTGGGTCAAACGCTGTTTTTGTAAGGGAAAGGAACGCTGTTGGCCGGAATCCTGTGTAACACATGCAATAAACATAATCGGCATATGCTTCGCGCCCGATGGCCTTGCGGATGGTTTCAAGTTCCTCCATCGTGATCGGCGGCCGCGTGCCCGTCGTATCGCTCCCGCACCAGATGTACTGCGCATAGTTATGGTCCACCACGCGAAGCGTGGCAGCATATTTATAAAGCGCCATACCAAGGGATTTTATGTTCTCTTTTGTGCGGCGGCCACGCGGGCATGCGTCCACGCAGCCCTGCCAATCGTCCGTAGAAAGGTCTGCAAACGGCAAAAGATGGAGCGCTTGCAGCCAATGAAACGCCGCATCATAGCCCTGCATTGTCGTTTCACCCACGCGGGGCGAATAGAAGGGCTTCCAACGTTCAAACAGCTCTTTAAGGGTAATTTTGGGTGCAACGCTGCACGGCGCGGGCTTAAGGTTTGGAATATAATCCAGCGCTTCTTTTTTCGTTGCAAATCCGCCTTTTGAAAACGTGATCCGTTTTCCGGCAATGAATTTCGTGCAAATCGCAGTATAGGTCTTTCCGCGCTTGACCACTGTGCCCTGTCCGTTTCCCCGGCGTTTTGGTTTGCGCGCGCTGACTGCCTGCTTTACGCCGCAAGCAGGGCAAAACGCGGCTTTTTCCGGCAATGCAACGCCGCATTTCCTGCAATTCATGGGTCCTCCTTCCCACTTTGTGGTATCTTGGGATGCAGGAAATAGGCTTTCCCAATCCCAAATTTTTATCATATCAAAAAACATTAGCAATACGGCAGGCCTCCTGTCAAGTCACGAATTCATGCTGCGGCCGAATCCGCCTGAAATGAAGCCCTGCGTGCATCTATTACATGCACATTACACGCAAAATCGAGAAAAGTGCCTAAAATACTACACTTTTTGTTGAAAGGGAAACAAAAAAATGAAGAAGATTCTGACTCTCGCAATCGCTCTCGTCATGGTCTTCGCGATCGCGGCTCCCGCGTTCGCGGCTGGCTGGGATAACCCGGTTACCCCCGACGAGTTCGAAAACCTCGAACTGGACATCACCCCCCTCGCCGTTGACAAGTCCTCTACGACTTGGAACGGCACCGGCTATCAGAAGCTGGATAAAACCTACCCCGTTGTGGCTGGAACTCTGGTTCATGCTTATGCTGAAATTACGATTCCCGCTGCCAAAGATCTTTCCGATGATGTCAAGACTCGCATTCAGAATGGCATGGGTAAAATCACGATCAGTGTTTCCAACCTGACGAATGTGAAGCTCAATGTCCGCAACAGGGATGGCTTGGTTATTGAAAATGATACTGTTGCGGATGGAAAGAAATCGTATCCCATCAATGGATATGATCTTGATTCCACCATCACTGTTGAGATTTGGGGCAATGCCGCAAAGTCCGAAAAGGATGCGAAGATCACTGCGACTCTGGGCGTCTATAACAAGTTCGACGCCAACAACCAGTTCCGCTTCTATGCCAAGGATGGCAAAGAGTACGTTATTGTTCATGATGGTAACGATTACATCGTGACTCCGAACAATGATACCGATACCGGCATGATCTTCCAAACCAATGGCGATGATCAGCTTGAAGCCGCTTGGGTGCTGCTTGATGCTTCGGAGGCTGACGGCGAGGAATACCTCATTGTCGACAGCTTTGGTGAAGTTCGTTTCCTCAAGGTCAGTGACAACACGACCGCTACTGGTAAGGAACTCGAAGAAGTGAAAGCCATGATGGATCGGATCTGCAATGCTATGGGCTTCTCCTACTCCGGCCGTGCGTACATGAATGAGACTCTCATTGAAAAGAACCTCGGCACCGTTGTGGAAGGTAGCGACAGCTTGGTTTATGCCTCTGGCTACATTCAGGAACTCGAGACTGACGATCCGTCCGTCAACCCCCCGCAGACTGGTGACAACGCTTCCGTCGTTGGCTTCGTGATGATCGCTATCGCGCTCGTCGCGGCTGCCGCCGTCACCGTCAAGAAGGTTCGTGCGTAATTAACCTTCTCTGTTGGGAAAAATCCCTGCACAAAGAAAGGCCGCCCGCAAGGGCGGCCTTTTTCGTGCAAGCGCCACCGAAAAAAATTGCGGAATGAAGGACAACCCTTCGTCATGCCTGCGGCAATGCTGCGCGACCATTGCGAACTGTGGGCAACGTATGCAGCCCTGCCAGAGGATTGCCGCCTGCGGGTGGTCTTTTTACTTATGCGGTTTCAAGCGCAAGCTGCATCATCTGCGTAAACGAATTCTGGCGTTCTTCGGCGGTGGTCGCTTCGCCGGTTACAAGGCTGTCCGAAATGGTGCAGATACAAAGCGCATTCTTGCCCGCACGCGCTGCGTTCATGTAAAGCGCAGCGGATTCCATCTCAACGGCCAGCACGCCCATCTTCTGCCACACCAGCGAGCTGTCGCCATCGCCATAAAACAGGTCGCTTGAAAGGATGTTGCCCACCGTAACCGGGAGGCCGAGTTTCTCCGCCGCGCCCGTAGCTTTTTTGAGCAGCTCATAGCTTGCTGTGGGCGCATAGATTCCGGGCAGGTTAAACTGGCTCTGGAAAGACGAAACATAGCTTGCGCTCATGCCGATAACGATGCTGCGCAGCGGCAGCGCCGGGCTGACCGCGCCCGCAGAACCGATTCGGATGATGTTCTTTACATCATAAAAGTGAAACAGCTCATAAGAGTAGATGCCCATGGACGGCATGCCCATGCCGCTGGCCATAACGGATACGCGCTTGCCTTTATAAAGCCCCGTGTAGCCCTGCACGCCGCGCACATTGTTTACAAGCACGGCATCCGTGAGGAAGGTTTCCGCGATGAACTTCGAGCGCAGCGGGTCACCCGGCATCAGAACGGTTTCGGCGAAATCGCCAAGCTTTGCGTTGATGTGCGGAGTTGGGATTGACATGATGGTTCCTCCTTATCGGTATATTGTTTCGGTTTGTTGTTTCTTATTTCTTATCTTTTATTTATAATTGTCTATTGTTCTGCGCCCGTTGTCAATCGTTTTATTCCCCGTCCCCATAGGGAGAGTCCTCCGGCGCGTCATCCGTGCCAAGGGTGGGCAGAAGCGCTGCCGCGTCCTGTTGGGGCAGCGCCGTGACTTCGCGGAGGCTGCGGCGGATGCCGCGGGTGCGCACCCCGATGAGTTTATCCAGGTCGTCATGCGCGCGGGTCAGCTTCTCCTGCGTTTTCACGAGCACGTCGTTGAACTTCTCAAATTCGGTTTTCACCGCGCCCAGCACCTTCCACACTTCTCCGCTGCGCTTCTGAATCGCCACGCTGCGGAAGCCCATCTGTAAGCTGTTCAAAAGCGCTGCCATCGTGCTTGGGCCCGCCACGTTCACGCGGAAATCACGCTGGAGCGTTTCGATCATGCCAAGCTTGACGACCTCCGCGTAAAGCCCTTCCGTGGGCAGAAACATCACAGCGAATTCCGTGGTTTCCGGCGGTGCGATATATTTGTCGCGAATGTCCTTTGCAAAGCCGCGCACGCGCGCACGCAGCTCGTTTTGCGCAGTTCGCACAGCTTCCGGGTTTCCGCTTTCGTAAGCGTCGCACAGGGCGGTGTACGCATCCATCGGGAACTTGGAATCGATCGGCAAAAGCACGCTGCCGCCGTCTTCAGCCGGCAGTTTGATTGCGTATTCCACGGGATTGCGGCTGTTTTTTGCAGTCACCACATTGCGCAAATACTGTTCCGGCGCCATGATCTCCTCTAAAATTGCGCCAAGCTGAATCTCGCCCAAAATGCCGCGGGTTTTTACGTTGGAAAGCACGCGGGAAAGGTCCCCTACGCCCGCAGCAAGCGTTTGCATCTCTCCAAGGCCCTTATAGACCTGCTCCAACCGTTCATTCACAAGCCGGAAGGATTGCGTCATACGCTCTTCCAGCGTCTTTTGCAGCTTTTCATCCACGATGCCGCGCATCTCGTCCAGCTTCCTGTTGTTGTCCGCCTGCATTGCGCCAAGGCGGGTTTCCACCGTATTGCGGATGTTTTCAAGCTTTTGTTCGTTTTCGGTTGCAAATGTGCCAAAGCGCGTTTCCAACGTCTTATGCATGTCCTGCACGGCCTTGTTCATGGTTTCCTGCCGCGCCGCCAGGTTTCGTTCCAGCGAAGCGCCCATGCGCTGCTGGTTTTGCAGCAGCATTTCCCCCATGCTGCCGACGGTGCGCTGTGTGGCGTCCGCAAGCTCTCTGCGCAGTGCGCGCTCCCGTTCTTCCTGCATGGCGCGAAGCTGTGCAAGCTCCGCACGCAGCGCTTCTTCGCCTTCCTGTTCCCGTGCGGCGCGTTTCAGCGACAGCGCTGCGAACACGGCCGCCGCCGCGCTCAGGATCACACATGCGATTAAAAGATAAAGTTCCATGGTTTCTCCTTTCAGGGCATAAAGCGGGGAAGCAGGTTACGCTCCGTCGTTTGCACAAACAAGACAATCCCGAGCCATGCCTGCGGCGAAGTAAGCCGCGCTGCCGGAAATAAGACAATCCTCAGTCCGCTTTGCGGACAGTTCCTTTCAGAAAGGAGCCTTTTTTGTTACAGCTTCCCCAAAGCCGACGAAGGGTTGGCGCAAAACGCGCCTCATTTTGCGTACTTATTCGCCCGATAGCCGGTTTCAAGGTTCACGGCGTTTAAGTATGGCCGGCCTGCGCGGCAACGGGAAATGTTCTCCGCTGCAATGCGCACCATGCGGTTGAGCGTTTCCGGCAGATGGAAATAGCCGGAAACATGCGGCGTAATCAGCGCGTGCTCCAGCGTCCAAAGCCGGTGCTCCGGAGGCAGAGGTTCGGGGTCGGTCACATCAAGGCCCGCGCGAATGCCGCGGTGCTCGATGGCGTCTGCAAGCGCGTCCAAATCAATCGCGCTGCCGCGGCCTACGTTCAGGAGGATTGCACCGTTTTTCAGCATGGCGATGCGCCGCGCATCCAGAATATGCTTCGTTTCCGGCGTGCCCGGAAGCGCCATGGCAAGCACATCCGCGCGCGGAAGCACATGGTCAAGCTCCTGCGTCAGGCAAAGTTCATCAATGTACTCCGGTTTGTTTGCATCCGTGCGGCGCACGCCGATGGTATATGCGCCAAGCGCCTTAACCTTGCGGGCGAATTCCCCGCCGATGTCGCCAAGGCCGAGAACTACAACCGTTGCACCCTCGATGGAGGTCACATTGCCCATGTCCTGCCAAACGTGCTTGTTCTGGTTGTCCCTGTATTGATGGAGCCGTTTTTGCAGCATCAGCAGCATGCCGAGCATGTGCTCGCTGATGGCAAGGCCAAACGCCCCGGTTGTGTTTGTGAGCGCGCAGCCTTCCGGCAAGGCGGGGATGTAGCCGTCCGTGCCGGCACTGAAGAGCTGAAGCAGCCGGAGTTTTTTTGCTTCCGCCACAAGCGCAGGCGCGACATTGCCAAACAGGATGTCCACCTCTTGCATCAGCGCTGCATCCACCTCGTCCGCATTTTTATAGATGAATTCCGCCTCCGGGCCGCCTGCGGTCTCCAGCAACTGCTTGTGCTCCGCCGTAACGGGCGGGGTTACGAGAATCTTCAGCATAAATACTCCTCCGTATCAAAATCACTGTATTCCACCCGGCGGAGCATCAGCCCATGCGCAGGCGCGGTAGGCCCGGCATCCCGCCGGTCACCGTTTGCAAGTGCGCGCAAAACGGAATCAGCCGTGCGGCGCCCCTGCCCAATTTCAAGCATCGTCCCCACCAGAATGCGCACCATATTATATAGGAAACCATTGCCCGCCACATCGTAGTGCAGCAGGCAGCCTTCCCTTGTCCATTCGGAGCAATAGATCGTCCGCACAGCGGATTCCACCGTAGTGCCCACCGCGTGGAACGCTGAAAAATCGTGCGTACCCAAAAAGAGCTGCGCAGCCGCGTTCATCGCTTCCATGTTAAGCTCCGTATGCACATGCAGCGCCGTCGCGCGCGTAAAGGCGCTTGCGTGGGCGCTGTTCTGAACGTTATAACGGTAATGCTTTTTCAAAACATCGAACCGGGCATGGAACCCTTCCGCCTCCCCGCTGAAGAGAATGCGGATATCCGCCGGGAGCCCCGCATTCAGTGCATAGGCAAACTTATCCGGCGGGATGCGCGATTCCGTGTCAAAATGCGCCACCTGCGCAAGCGCATGTACCCCGCTGTCCGTGCGGCCGGAAGCATGCAGCGCAGTGCGTACGCCGGTCAGCTTAAAAAGCTCGCGCTCAATGCGTTCCTGTACGGCCAGACCGTTCGGCTGCGTCTGCCAGCCAACATATGCCGTTCCGTCATATTGAATGACCATGCGGATGCGCTTCATGATTCCCCCAGCGGCAATACTTGTCCTTCATCCGTCTGAATGAAGCAAAGTTCAATCGCTTCATTCCGCAAATACAGCGTGATTACGCCCGCTTCGGTGTTGGCAAGCATGGCTACGATGTCCCCCACGGCATTCACATCCGAGGGGAACCCGGCAGCACGGCTCGCCGCAACCGCCTCGGTCAAATCCGTTCCCGCAAGCACTTCGGCAATTGAAATATCGAGCGACTCACCCAGAACGTAAATATCCTCTCCTTCCAGCGAGTACCCAAAGGCATTCAGTTCCTCTGCAAGGTGGGCAAGCGTGTCATCCTTAGCAAGCTGCACACTCCAAACCGCAGCAACAACAAGCAGTACTGCCGCCAAGCCCAATAGGATGAATTTTGTTCTGTTGCTCAAACCCATAATGCCTGCACCAAAACAATCATGCCCGTCATCGCCGCAAATGCCGCAGCCGCCGCCGCGTCACGCGGCGCAAAGCGCAGCACATGCATCCGTGTGCGCCCCTTTCCGCCATGGTAACAGCGGCTTTCCATGGCCATCGCAAGTTCGTCCGCCCTGCGGAATGCGCTGATGAACAATGGTACCAACACGGGGATCATGCTTTTCGCACGCCGAAATATGTTGCCGGATTCAAAGTCCGCACCGCGCGCCATCTGCGCCTTCATGATTTTATCCGCTTCTTCGATGAGGGTTGGGATAAAACGCAAAGCGATGGTCATCATCATCGCAAGCTCATGCGCCGGAAAGCCGAGTTTTCCGAACGGCGTGAGCAGTTTTTCCAATGCGTCCGTAAGCGCAATGGGTGTTGTCGTGAGCGTCATAAGCGACGTACCCGCAAGCAGCAGCACCAGGCGCAGCGTGATATAGACGGCCTGATAAACGCCGCCCTCCGTAATTTGGATAAACCGCCATTCCCAAATGAGATCACCTGTCTTCACCATAAACAAGTTGATGAAAAACATGAAAACGAGCAAAAAACGGATGGGTTTCAGCGAGCGCACCAAATAGGAAAGAGGGACGCGCGCAAGGTATGTCACCATAGCAACAAACAATGCCGGCAACAGGAATACGGTAATCTTCTTCACGAAGAAAATTACGATAATATAAGCGAGCATGCCCAAAAGCTTGGTGCGCGGATCCAGCCGATGGATGGGCGAATTGCCCGGGAAATACTGGCCAAGCGTAATGTCCCGCATCAGATCTCCGCCCCCTTCCCAAGAAGGTTGCAGAGCGCAAGCTCCATCTCATCCATCGCATATATGGTTTCAGGCAACGCTACGCCGCGTGCACGCAGCGCAAGCGCAAGGCGGGAAACTTGAGGCACATCCAATCCGTTTTCCAACAGGAATTTTGCATCCCCGAAGATTTCCGCCGTGGAGCCTACGCGCAAAAGCGTGCCCGCAGAAAGCACCGCCACACGCTCGGCGCGGTCTGCCATGTCGTCCATGGAGTGCGATACCATCACAACCGCGCAACCCAGCGTGGCGCGCAAATGGTCAATGGTATCAAGAATATTGCGCCTGCCCAGCGGGTCAAGGCCGGCCATCGGCTCGTCCAGCACCAAATATTTCGGCCGCATCACAATGATGCCCGCAAGCGCCGCACGCCGCTTTTCGCCGCCCGAAAGCTCAAACGGGGACTTGTCCCGGAAGCGTTCCGGGGCAAGCCCGACAAGCGCCATCGCCTCGTCCGCGCGCGCCATCGCCTCCGCCTCTGGCACGCCCATGTTTTTTACGCCAAAGGCTACATCCTTTGCAACAGTTTCCTCAAACAGCTGGTATTCCGGGTATTGGAACACCATGCCAACAAGCCGCCTGCCCTGAACGCGCTGCTTTTTATCCGCCATATCAAAGCCATCCACCGTCACACTTCCGGAAGTTGGCTGCAAAAGGCCGTTCAAATGCTGCACAAACGTAGACTTTCCGCTTCCCGTATGCCCAATCAACCCAAGAAACTCTCCGTCCCCAATCGTGAGGGTAACGTCCTTCAGGGCGTCGTGCGCAAGCGTGCTGCCCTCCATATAGGCATGGTTCAGTTTTTCAACAACGATCGGCATATTGCGTCCGTCATATCCTCCACAGTTAAAATATCGTCCGGCAGAGATGCGCCATGCGCGTTCAGCCGTTCTTTCAGTTCCGTCATCGCAGGAACATCCAGCCGGTGTGCGCGCAAAAGCTCCGTCTGCATGAATACCTCACGCGGGGTTCCCGTCAAAAGCAGCGTTCCATCCGCCATTACGGCAACGCGGTCGGCCGCCGTTGCCTCCTCCATATATTGCGTGATCATCACCACGGTGATCCCTTTTTCGCGATGAAGCTTTGAAACAATTGCAAGAATTTCACGCCGACCGCGCGGGTCCAGCATTGCCGTTGCTTCATCCAGCACCAGCACCTCTGGTTCCATCGCAAGCATTCCTGCAATTGCAATGCGTTGTTTTTGACCGCCGGAAAGCATGTGCGGTGCACGCGCCGCATACTCCTCCATGCCGACTGCCGCAAGCGCCGCATCTACACGCGCGCGAATCTCCGCGCCCGGCACACCCAGGTTTTCCGGTCCGAAGGCGACATCCTCCTCCACCACAGTGGTCACCAGCTGATTGTCAGGGTTCTGAAATACCATGCCCACCTTTTGACGGATTGGAAGCGTATTCGCTTCATCCTTTGTGTCCATCCCCGCAACGCGCACCGTACCCTCCGTAGGCAGGAGCAGCGCGTTCAGATGTTTTGCAAGCGTGGATTTTCCGCTGCCGTTATGCCCCACCACTGCAAGAAACTCACCTTTTTTTATAGAAAGCGTAACGCCCGAAAGCGCGGCGCGTCCGGAGTCCTCATAGCTGTAGGATATGTTGTCTATCTCGATCATCACGGTCCCCCGTTTCTGGGCGCACAAGCCGAAATAGCCTTTGCAAGCCCCATATAGCCAATTTAATATTATACCGCACAAATGCCCAAAAGGCAAAGAAAAAGCGCATAAAAACAGCCGTCCGGCCTGGCCGGGCGGCTGTTTTCTATCTTCTTTTATCGACCGCTCTTCTTTCTGCGGAAGAACAGGTATGCCGCACCGATGAGCACGACCGCAACGGCGATGATGGCTGCCGTTGCGCCGCCGTTTCCGTCTTTTGCCGCTGCGGGAGCCACAGGTTCCTCTGTTGCCGCAGGCGCAGCCTCAGGCGTTGCGGCAGGCGCTTCCGTAGGCGCCGGGGTCTCCTCCGCCGCGGGCTTGGTTACATCGAGGCTGGTTTCAATGTACTTGCCGTCGTTCGTCATCACATAAAGGCGGAATGTCCATGTTTCGCCGGGTTCCGCCGCGCCCATCAGCCGTTCGGGGCTGAAATTCAGCGTCCCCTCCGGATTATAGCTAACGCTGTATTTAAACATACGGTTTGCCTTGAGGAGCACAGGCAGCTTTTCCGCATCGGCTACAGCGTCGTGTCCGTCAATGGTAAGGCATGCAATGCCGGCTCCGGCTGACTTTAGCTTGTTCGCCCGGAAGCGTGAATTAAGCTCCACAGCATCCGTATCCAGCCGGTAGGTATCCGCTTCGCCTGCTACGGGAACAAGGTTTGCTTCGATGGTTTCAATAGCGGTTGCAGATGGATTTTGCTTCCCATGCACGATGTATGCGATGCGCCCGCTCCACGCGGCGTCAAGCTGGTCTGCACGATACCTGCGCAGGCACCCTGCATCGGAACCCGCAGCCGCGTCGCTGGAATAAAAATATTCCACACCGTCGATCGTTTCATATCCCGTAATGGTAATGAGATGGCCGGCGGTATTGTTGGCCGCGCCGTTTTCAAGGTATGGGTAGCTTCCGTTCTGGCTTGAGGAATACCGCACGCTCAGCCCCACCGGGTTTCCGTTTGCAAGTTCGTTGCGCAGGAGGTCAAAATCCGCATACTGCACGTATGCGTCATAGCCGAACATACCCGCAACGGCAACGCTGAACGGCCAGTTGCCAAACCCTTCATAGTTTGAATCGTAGCACAGCAGAGCAACCTGCTCCGGCAGCAAGTCCTCGCCATGCGCGTTGAGAAGTGTGCAGATGGTAGTGGCGCTGCAGATCACATCGGCGATGGAAGGCTCGCGCACCATCTGCGAAATCGCCGGGCAGTTGGGCTCCACCTTTTCGGGAAGCTGGCCGTCATAAAGCGAATAGGCAAGCGAGGGCTGAATTGCCTGTCCTTCGAGCGTATTCTTATAGGTTGCCGCGACCTGCTCCAGCACGGGGGTCACAGACGGATCGTCCGAATGAAGCACAACTTTGAGCTGCACGAGGCTTGCTGTCTCCCCATCCGAACCGTAAACGGTGAAAATGTCCGTGTCTACGCCGGCAAGCTCAGTTTCGGTGTTTGCGCTGCCGCGCTCTGCAACGTCGCGGGACCATTTGCCCCAGGAGAGCCATTCTGTCCAGGTTTTTTTCATGTCCACGTAAGCCCGGGCTTTCACTTCCACATAGGTGCCCGCAGGCACTTCGGCGTTCCATGAGGCGACGAGATATTCAAATGGTTCCACCTCAAAAATCTGGGAAGCATACTCGCCATCCGTCTGTCCTTCGGCAAGGCGTACTGCGCCGTCACTCACATCGGAAGCGGATGCGGTCGTATTGGTCAATGTCCCTTTCTCAAAGTCCTCCAACGTGCCAAGCTTAATGAGGTTTCCGCCGACCGGCTCTCCTTTTTCCTTTGCTGCAAACGAAACGTTTGCGAGCGGCAGGACGAGCAGCAGCGCAAGCAAAAGGCTTGCGATTCGTCTTACAGGTTTCATGGTATCTCCCTTTCCCGTTTTTAATTGTTCTTCATACTTCCCGCATTTCCGTCAGAACAGGTCTGCCGGAAGCGCGGGAAAGTTTTATTATGAGGTACGCTGCGAGATCCCCTTGATCGCGGAAATGACCCAATCATACTCCGCAGCCGTGATGATTGCACCACAATACTCGCACTTGGCAGTGTGGTTCAGGTCAAGCGGTGCTCCGCAGTTCGGGCAATGTGCCGTTTCGTTTGCATCCGCCTTCACAGTCTTTGTGCCCTTGGTACGAACGAGCGTCCATTCATAGGTCAGGAATTTTTCCGCCGTCTTGCTTCCGCTGACCACGGCGCCCGTTTCATCCGAAACGGTATAATCCACGATGCGCGTGCGCACAAGCGCCGTGATGATGTCGTTCTTTTCGTCCTGCCCAAAGCCGGTAAGATCCACACCGAGTACCGCGATGCGCTCCACATAGTTCGTCTGCTTGTTGCGTATGAGCGCTGCAAGCTGGCTTCCCATCTGGTTGAAGAGCGCGTCCGTCATGCCGGTGCGCATCTCCTCCCACTTTTTGTTCTGCCAGCAATCCTGCATGCGGATATAAAGGTTGCCAATCTTTTCTTTCATGGCTTCCTCGGAGAAGTTGGGATCCATCTCCTTAAGCTGCGCAATGGTCATCGGCAGCACAGTGCGCGATGCTCCCGGGTTCACAGCGCCGTTTCCGCCGCCCTTCTTCCCTTTTGCACGGATAGCAAAATAAATGATGACAACCACAATGATCCAGAAAATCAATCCGCCGCCGCTTCCGGTTCCGCTGCCATCGCTGTTCCCAATGACAAACCCATCGCCGCTGCTGCTTCCCCAGTCGCTGTCACTTCCCCAATCGCTGCTTCCGCCCCAATCGCTGCCTCCGCCGTAATCGGAATCGCCGGCAAAGCCCCCTGCATCCGCAAGTCCGGTTGCCGGTACCACAAGAAGCACCGCCAACAGGAGGCAAGCCAAAAGGAACGGCCTTATGCGTTTCTTTTTCATTGCATTTTACCCTTTCTTGAATTTGAGCGCAGTGCCCGCAAAATGCTTTATGCTCATCACTTTGATCTTATGTTATTATAATTCATTTTACGCGCATATGTCTACACCCAACACAGAGCGGCAGCGTGGCAGCGCTTCCTTTTCAACGCAGATTCTTCTTTCATTCAGGGCTTTCCTGTGGTACTATATAAAAAGATCATAATGCAAAAGGGGGGTTTTTGTATGATTTGTCCGAATTGCGGTACCAACAATTCCGATTCCACGAAGTTCTGTATCACCTGTGGTGCCCGCCTGGATGCCGGCGCACAGCAGCAGGCAGCCCAGCAGCCTGGCTATCAACCGGCAGCACCTGTTGTGATACAGCCCATGAACAACCAACCGTTGACAACCGGCCAGTTTTTCCTGATGGACCTCATTCTGGCGATCCCGCTTGTCGGCCTCATCATGTGCTTTGTCTGGGCTTTCGGCGATGCCTCCAATCCAAACCGCAAAGCTTGGGCCAAAGCGAAGCTCATTTGGATACTCATTGGCGTTGTGCTGACAATTCTTTTCGTAGTGCTGTTTGCCGGCGCTTTTGCCTCCATTGTGAATCGCATCGCCTACTCTTATTAAAAACCCGCGCTTTGCCGTATCAGGCGCAGGGATAAGCAATAGGGCGCCTTAAATCAGGCGCTCTTTTGCTTTGCTTAATTCATTTCTGGAAAGGAGAAATTCATGAAGAAAGCCGTTGTTTCGCCCGGCGCTGAAGTTCTTCTCTCGGGTGCGCCGTTGCCCAAATCCATAGCGGCAAAAGCGGCTCGCGTGGGCCTCATCACAAACCCTACAGGCGTTCTGCCGAACCTTCGGCCCACCTTTGATGTGCTTGCAGAGCTCTATACGCTTGCCGCGCTGTTCTCGCCGGAACACGGCGTGCGGGGAGACGTGGATGCAGGCGGGGATGTGCCGGACTATATAGATGAAGCGACCGGCCTTCCTGTTTACAGCACCTATGGTCCCGGCAAAGGCGCCGCGTTCCGCAGGATGGCGGAGCTGGATTGCGTATTTTTCGATATGCAGGATGTGGGCGCGCGGTACTATACCTATCAGTACACGATGACGGAATCCATGGAAGCCTGCGCCGCCTTTGGCGTGCCGTTTGTTGTGCTTGACCGGCCGCCGATGATTGGCTGCATTCCGCAGGGAAACATCCTCTCTCCGGCTTTCTCATCCTTTGTGGGCAAATATGCAACTGCTGCACGAACAGGCCTGACCATTGGCGAATTCGCGCGTTTTATCAACGAAACGGAGCACATCGGCTGCGCCCTCACAGTCGTCCCTTGTGCAGGCGTAACGCGGGGATTGTATTACGATGAAGCTGCATTGCCGTTTGTCCCGCCTTCTCCTGCGATTCCGACTGTGGATTGCGCCCTCGTTTATCCGGGCACCTGCCTGCTTGAAGGAACAAACCTTTCCGATGGGCGCGGCACTGCCAAACCGTTCGAGATGATTGGCGCGCCGTGGCTCCGCGTTCGGGATGCAATCCATGCGCTTTCCCTTCTGCCCCACGAAGGCTGCCTGTTCCGTGAAACCTTTTATACGCCTTACAGCGCAAAATTCCGCGGCGAGCGCTGCCGCGGAATCCAGATTCATGTAACAGATCGCGCTGCTTTCCGCCCATTTGAAACAGCATTGCGCCTGCTTTGTGTGATTCGCACGCAAAACCCGGAGTTCGCCTACGCCGATCCGGAATTTGAAAGCAAGCTGTTCGGCTCCGATGCGCTTGTTTCCGCCTCCTTCGATTGCGAGCGCTATATTTCCGCGCTTGATGCGCCACTTGCAGAATACCGAAAAAAGATTGAACCGTTTTATTTGTATGAATCGTAAGTCCGAAAGCGGAGCGTTCTCTCCGTTTTGATATGCGGCGGAGTGGTATGCCGCTAAAATATGCTTAAATACATTCGCCGGGAGAGGCGTTCCAGCGCCTGAATTCCCGCGATGCTGTTTCCTTTTTCATCCAGCGCCGGCGAATAAATGCCGATGCCCATTCGCGTAGGTGCAACTGCCATGATGCCGCCGCCCACGCCGCTTTTCGCTGGTACGCCCACGCGAACCGCAAACTCACCGGAGCCGTCGTACATCCCGCAGATCATCAAAACGGCATTAACAAAACGCGCATACTCTGCCGGAAAAAAACGCTCCTCCGTCTTGAACTTCCGGCCATGGTTGGCGAGCGCCATGCCGATGTATGCCAAATCCCTGCTGCAAACACGAATGGAGCAGGCCCGAAAATAGCATTCCAGCACATCCTCAACATCATCTTTGAACAAACCGTGCGCTTTGAGCAGGTATGCAAGCGCCCTGTTTTTGAATCCCGTCTCCCGTTCCGATCGAAACACAGCTTCATCAACATCGATCTCCGGGTTGTCCGCAAGCCGGCGAATAAGTTCAAGCAGCCTTGCAAAGCGTTCGGAGTAGCTATTCCCCTTGAGCATCGTACAAAGCAGGATCGCGCCCGCATTGACCATGGGGTTAAAATGCTCGGGCACCAAAGATTTGTCGGATACATTGATCGCATCAAATGGCTTCCCGGTCGCTTCCACCCCGATGCGCGTTCGGACGGCCTTCACGCCATTATCCATCAATGCCAAAAGCAGCAGCACGGGCTTGACCACGCTTTGAATTGTGAAATGCTTTGCGTGATCTCCGGCACTGAAACGGCTTCCATCGCTCGAAATTATGTAGATTCCAAAATCGTCCGGATTTTGCTTGGAAAGCTCCGGAATATACGTTGCAACAGCGCCCTGTTTGGTATATGGGCGGCACTCGTTCAGAATCTGGTCCAGCAATTCTTCCATTTGTACTCCCCTGCGACGTGCGGCTTATTCTGTTTCAACCTTTTTGATTATATCACATGCACCCTTTTCTGAACAGACAAAAGGAGCGCCTAAGGACGCTCCTTTTTGATGGATCCAATTCGTCAGATCAGCTCGATCATTGCCATTTCCGTCGCATCGCCGCGGCGGGGTCCGAGCTTCAACACGCGGGTATAACCGCCGTTGCGGCCTTCGTACTTGGGCGCGATCTCACGGAAAAGCTTCTCCACAACGGGATGCGGGGTTTCCTTGGAACGCTTCGCATACTCGGGCTTGGTCTCCTTCTCGTTGCGGGGCAGGGGCATATTGTAAAGGTATGCCATGATCTGCCGGCGGGCATGGAGCTTGGAGGGCATATCGTTGATCTTTTCCACCTTCACGACCTGCTCTTTGTCGTTGCGGGTTTCCTTTTCAACGGTGACTGTGTTCTTATATTCTTTTACAGCGAGGGTGATCAGCTTCTCCGCGATGGGGCGGATTTCCTTCGCACGGGCTTCGGTGGTCACGATTTTGCCGTTCCACAGGAGCGCGGTGGTCAGGTTCCTGAGCATAGCGTCGCGCTGGTCGCTCGCCTTACCAAGTTTACGGTTAGGCATTGAAACTTCCTCCTTAATTAGTCTTCGTTATGCCGGAGCGAAAGGCCCAGTCCAACCAACTTCTGCTGGACTTCCTCAAGCGACTTGCGTCCGAGGTTGCGGACCTTCATCATTTCTTCCTCGTTGCGCATCACCAATTCCTCCACGGTGTTGATGCCCGCGCGTTTGAGGCAGTTGTAGGAACGGACGGAAAGGTCGAGCTCCTCAATGGTCATCTCGAGAATCTTTTCCTTCTTGTCCTCTTCCTTTTCGACCATGATCTCCACGCCCTGCACATGCTCAGTGAGGTTGATGAACAGCATCAGGTGCTCCGTAAGGATCTTAGCCGCAAGGCTCACGGCCTCGTCCGGCTTGATGCTGCCATCCGTCCAAACCTCCAGCGTAAGCATGTCGTAGTCCGTAATCTGACCTACGCGCGTATCCTCCACACGGAAGTTGACCTTGCGGATCGGGGTGAATATGGAGTCGATCGCGATCTGACCGATGGGCATATCCGGCTTCTTGTTCTTATCTGCAGAAACATAGCCGCGCCCGCGTTCGAGGATGATCTCCATATAGAGCCTGGCGTTGGGGCCAAGGGTCGCAATGTGCAGTTCCGGGTTTACAATCTCCACATCTGCGTCGGCGATGATATCGCCGGCCTTGACTTCGCATTCGCCACGAGCGTCAATAATGACCTTCTTCGCGCCCTCGCTGTGCAGTTTCACGCACAGTTCCTTAATGTTAAGGACGATTTCCGTGACATCTTCCTTGACGCCTTCCACGGTCGAAAACTCATGCAATACGCCATCGATCTTGATGGACGAAGCCGCCACACCGGGCAGGGAGGAAAGCAGCACCCTGCGGAGGGAGTTGCCCAGCGTCGTGCCAAACCCGCGTTCCAGCGGTTCCACCACGAATTTGCCGTAATCCTCGGTCAGCTCTACGCATTCGATTTTCGGTCTTTCGATTTCTATCATTCTCTCTTCCCCTCTCTTGATTTCTGGTCAGTCGATTAGGGCAATGGGGCAGTTTGCGATTACCTGGAGTAGAACTCGACGATGAGGTGCTCCTCGATGGTGAGGTCGATATCGTCGCGCTGCGGCATTGCAGCGATCTTACCGGTAAGGTTCTCGGCGTCAAGCTCCAACCACTTCGGGATGGGCTTGCCTGCGCCTTGCTCGCGGAGCTCTTTAAGCTGCTCCATATCACGGCTGCGCTCGCGCACCGTGATGACCTGGCCGGGTTTCACGAGGTAGGAAGCAATGTCAACCTTCTTGCCATCCACGAGGATATGGCCATGGGTGACCAACTGGCGAGCCATCGGGCGGCTCGGTGCGAGGGCAAGGCGATAAACAACGTTATCCAGCCTGCGCTCAAGCAGGCAAAGCATGTTCTCGCCCGTTACACCGCGCATGTTGCTGGCCATATCGTAATACTTGCGGAACTGGGACTCGAGGATGCCATACGCGCGGCGGCACTTCTGCTTCTCACGAAGCTGCAGGCCGTATTCGCTCTGTTTCCTCTGCCTCGCCTGGCCATGCTGGCCCGGCGGGGTGTGACGCTTCACAACCGCGCACTTGGCGGTGTAGCAACGGTCGCCCTTCAGGAAAAGCTTCTGGCCTTCCCGGCGGCACTGCCTGCAAACGGAATCCGTATATCTTGCCATTGTCGTT